>ERZ791897.77-NODE-77-length-95015-cov-4.504360_pt1 | contig 95015 bp, 88 predicted proteins | sample MGYA00510152_ERZ791897 | MGnify/ENA primary metagenome ERZ791897 (study PRJEB30046, sample SAMN00792050) | human gut metagenome | study: EMG produced TPA metagenomics assembly of the A metagenome-wide association study of gut microbiota in type 2...
AACTTTGTTCAGTTTTCAAAGATCTACTCAAGTTGTATTTAACAACTTTTATATTGTATCAAGAAGCAACTTTCTTGTCAACAACTTTTTTATTTTATTTTTAAGTCACTCATAAATGACAACTTTTATATTTTACCATTATCAAAGCTAACTGTCAATAACTTTTTTATTGAACAATCTGTAATTGACAACTTTATTAGTATACACTGCTTCTCAGTTTTTGACAAGCTTTTTTATTTAATCAATTAAAAAAATCCTAGCAATAGGAAATTTAATTTCTATTACTAGGATTTTTTGTTTATTTAACACGCATTGTTGGGAATAAGAGCACATCACGAATCGATGGCGCATCAGTCATCAACATTACTAAACGGTCAATACCGATACCTAATCCACCAGTTGGAGGCATACCATATTCCATTGCTTCAATGTAATCTTCATCAATACCTTCAGCTTCATCATTTCCGGCTTGGCGTTCTTCAACTTGTGCTTCAAAACGTTCACGTTGATCAATTGGATCATTTAATTCTGTAAAGGCGTTAGCATATTCATTACCTAAAATAAACATCTCAAAGCGATCTGTAAAGCGTGGATCTTGAGCATTTTTCTTAGCTAATGGTGAAATTTCTACAGGATGTCCATAAACAAAAGTTGGATCAATAATAGTATCTTCACAGAATTGTTCAAAGAACTCATTGATAATGTGACCAACTTTCCAGTAGCTTTCATAATGAACATTATGTTCATCTGCTAATTTTTGGGCTTGTTCTAAAGTCATTTCTTGCCAAAAATCAACACCTGTCACTTCTTTAACTAAATCAACCATATGCACACGTTTAAATGGTTTGTTAAAATCCACTTCTTGACCTTGATAAACCACCTTGCCATTATCAGACACAACTGCTGCTGCAGCTTTAAAGATACCTTCAGTTTGATCCATAACATCTTTAAAATCAAAATAAGCAGCATAAGTTTCTAACATCGTGAATTCAGGATTATGTTTGGTATCAATTCCTTCATTACGGAAAACACGACCAATTTCATAAACACGTTCCATACCACCGACAATTAAACGTTTCAAATGCAATTCAAGCGCAATTCGTAAATACAATTCAATGTCTAAAGCATTATGATGAGTAATAAATGGACGCGCAGACGCTCCACCAGCTTGAGTATGCAATACCGGTGTTTCAACTTCTAAAAATCCATGTGTGTCTAAATAATGACGTACAGCTGAGATAATTTTACTGCGATTAACAAAACGTTGATAACTTTCTTGATTTGTAATCAAATCCAAATAACGTTGACGATAAATTTGTTCAACATCTTGTAAACCGTGATATTTATCTGGTAAAGGACGCAATGCCTTAGATAAGAATGTTAATTTAGTAACTTTTAAGGTTAATTCACCCATGTCAGTCTTGATAACTTGACCTGTTACCCCTAAAAAATCTCCTAAATCGCTACGCTTGAAGATATAATACATATCCTCGCCGACTTCATCTTTACGAATATAAAGTTGCATCCGCCCTGTTTTATCTAATAAATCAGCAAAACCAACTTTACCTTTACCACGCTTAGCAACCATTCGCCCTGCAATTGTTGCCATGATTCCTTTATCGTTTAAGTCTTCTTTAGCTACTTGACCATATTTTTCATGTAATTCTTGATTCATTGAATCGCGTTCAAAACGTTGTCCGAATGGATCAATGCCAGCTTCGCGCAATTCTTGCATTTTTTCACGTCTGACACGTAGTTGATCATTCATTGATGGTTGGTTAGACATTTAAAATCCTCACTTTCCAAAATTTGTTCATACTGTTGTTATTATACCACAACTATTCATTCAGTTAATAACGTCTAAAATTTTAAAACGTTATCTTTATTTGGCCTTCAGTTCAGCCAAGAAATCATCAAAAATCTTAACCATTTCTGCTTCTGTCATTGCAGAATTCAAAGCGGCCTTAGTTCTAGCAGACCGCGGAATTCCTTTGAGATAGTAGGCAGCTTGCGAACGGAATTCTTTTGGTGCCATTTTTTCACCTTTTGCCACGACTAAACGATGCAAATGTTGTTTAGCCACATTAATTTTTTCAATTGGATCGGGTTCTGCAATCAATTCTCCCGTTTCTAAATAATGTGTAGTTTGTTTAACAATCCATGGATTGCCTAAAGCAGCACGTCCAATCATGACCGCATCTGCCCCAACTTCATCTAGCATCTTTTTGGCATCTTGTGGTGTCTTAACATCGCCATTGCCAATAAAAGGAATTTCACTTAAAGCATCCGCTACATCTTTTAAAATTCCCCAATCGGCATGTCCTGTATAAAGTTGCTTGCGTGTTCGTCCATGCATCGCTAAGGCTTTAGCGCCGCCTTCTTGCGCAGCTAAGGCATTTTCAACGGCTAAAATATGTTCTTCATCCCAGCCAGTTCTCATTTTAACGGTTACAGGTTTATCAATGGCACTTGTTACTGCTTTAACCATATGGTAAACCTTATCTGGATCTAACAACCAACGCGAACCAGCGTCTGTTTTAGTCACTTTAGGAACTGGGCATCCCATATTAATGTCAACAATATCTGTACTAGTATTTTCAGCCACAAAACAAGCTGCTTCTACTAACGTTTCTTCACTACCACCAAATATTTGAACACTGACCGGATGTTCTTTAGGATCAACAAATAGCATACCTAAAGTTTTTTCATTTCTAAAATGGATTCCTTTATCAGAAATCATTTCACATACAACTAAGCCTGCCCCGAATTCTTTGCAAATCGTTCGAAAGGCGACATTTGTAACACCAGCCATCGGTGCAACTACGACCTGATTAGGAATCGTCACTTCTCCGATTTTCCATTCCATTTTTTTCACCTCATTCAAACGTTAAATCATACTTTTGCATAATACCATATATTTCAAAAACAAACACTAAGAATTTGCTTCTTGCTCAATTTGTCTTAATTCTTGTTCATTGAAGAAGTATTTTTTACCACAAAAATGACAAACTGCTTCACAACCTTGATCTTTAGCAATCATATCTTCAATATCTATTTTTGGTAGACTCGCCAACACCTCACCAAATCTTTCTTTAGAGCAATCACAATGATAACTGACCGGCATCTTTTCTAAAATTTCAACATTTTCTTCCCCTAAAATGGCAAATAAAATATCTTCTGGTGTCATATCTTGGCGCATCATTTCAGACACAAGTGGCAATTCTTTTAAGCTTTGCTCTAAGCGATCCAAAGTTTCATCAGTTGCACCAGGCATAACTTGAATCATAAAACCACCAGCTGTTTGAATTGTATTATCTTCATTAACAAACACAGACAAGCCTACAGCAGAAGGAATTTGTTCTGACTTTGCCAGGTAGTAAGTAAAATCTTCGCCTAACTCACCTGAAACCAAAGGAACTTGACCAGTAAATGGTTCCTTTAAGCCTAAATCCTTAGTAACAGCTAAAAAGCCTTGACTTCCAACTGCACCTTTAACATCAATCTTATGTTTTTCATTTAAAGGCAAATGAACATGAGGCTGTTGTACATAGCCTTTAACTGTTCCATGAGCATTGCCATCGACTACAATTCCACCTAAAGGTCCATCCCCATTAATTTTGACAGTCATCTTTTCGTCACCCTTCAAAGATGCTGCACCCAATAATAAGGTTGCCACTAAACTGCGTCCCAATGCTGCTGAAGCTGCACTCCAAGTATCATGGGCTGTTTGTGCAGTTTGAACTACCTTGGTTGCATCTACTGCATATGCTCGTAATTGACCATTATAGGCCAAAGTCTTTATTAAATAATCACTCATTTTCATTACTTCCTTTTTCAATCATTTTAATAAAACAAAAGCAGGTAAAACGAGCACTCGTAGCACTCATTTTCCCGCTTTTATCATTACTCATCGTCTTTTTTGGTGTGAGACTTTGGATAGAAAGTCACGGTTGCTTGCAAATCAGTAGTTTGTTCACTATCTTCTTGCTTGCTTTCTTGAACTTGTTGACGTGCCGCTTCTTTTCTTTCTAAAGCTTCTTTTACTTCTTCAAAGCTTGCCGCTTTTTCACTTGGAAACTCATCTTCACTCTTCGCAGGCATCTTACCAGTATTAAAGAGGCTCAAGATTTGTTTTTCATCAAGTGTTTCATACTTCAACAATGCTTCTGCAATAATCTTATGTTGTTCACGATGCTGTTCGATGATTTCTCTAGCCGTTTGCATACCTTCTTCTGCCAAACGTTTAACTTCTTCATCGATTAAGTTAGCCGTTTGAGCTGAATATGGTGCTTGACCTGGTAGCATATCACCGGCAAACATTGCGCTTTGACCTTCATATTGAACAGGGCCTAACTTATCACTCATTCCATATTGAGTAACCATTGCACGCGCCATTTGAGTTGCTTGTTGGAAGTCATTTGATGCCCCTGAAGATTTTTGTCCAAAGATAATTTCTTCAGCTGCACGTCCCCCCATCAAACCAGCAATTTGATCTTGCATGTCTTTTTTGGAGAGTAACATTTGATCTTCTTTTGGCAACATAATCGCATAACCGCCTGCACGTCCACGTGGTACGATTGTAACTTTATGAACAACTCGTGCTTCATTTAAGACTAAACCAATAATCGTATGTCCGGCTTCATGATAAGCAACTGTTTCACGTTCCTTCTTGCTGATAACACGATCGCGTTTAGCTGGGCCAGCGATAACACGATCTTCGGCTTCATCAATATCAGATGCATCGATTTCTTTTTTATCGCGTCTAGCAGCTAGTAAGGCAGCTTCATTAAGTAAGTTTTCTAAGTCTGCCCCAACAAAACCAGGTGTTTGTTTAGCTACCATCTTTAAGTCAACATCACTTGCCAATGGTTTGTTTTTAGCGTGAACTTTCAAAATAGCTTCACGTCCCTTAACGTCTGGGCGACCTACTAAAATCTTTCGGTCAAAACGTCCCGGACGAAGTAAAGCTGGATCTAAAACATCTGAACGGTTAGTTGCTGCCATCACAATAACACTTTCATCACCTTCAAAACCATCCATTTCAACCAAAAGTTGGTTTAAAGTTTGTTCACGTTCGTCATGATCGCCACCCATACCGTTTCCACGTTGACGACCAACAGCATCAATTTCATCAATAAAGATAATCGCTGGAGCGCTTTTCTTAGCATTTTCAAATAAATCACGTACACGACTAGCACCGACACCGACGAACATTTCCACAAAATCTGAACCAGAAATTGAAAAGAATGGTACACCGGCTTCACCTGCAACAGCCTTGGCTAGCAAGGTTTTACCTGTCCCAGGAGGTCCTTCTAACAAGACACCAGATGGAATTCTAGCGCCTAATGATAAGAATTTACGTGGATCACGTAAAAATTCAACCACTTCAACTAACTCTTGTTTTTCTTCTTCAGCACCAGCCACATCAGAAAAACGTACTTTGTTGTTCTTCTTATCAATTGGTTTAGCCTTAGACTTACCAAACTTCATGACGTTTCCGCCACCACCGCCTTGTCCTGCTTGACCAATCATCGAATAAAAGAAGAAGAACAAAATTACAACTGGCAAGAAGTAAAGCAGCATTTGAATCCATACACCACTTGATTCCTCTTCTTTGGCACTGTTTTGAATATCATTTTTTTGAGCTAAGCTTAAAATTTGTTTGACTGTTGCGTCATTAGTTAAGACATTAGTCGTAAACATTGTGTATTTTTCTTGACTTGCAGCTGCCAAGCCTGGGAAATTAGTTGCTGAATTTTTTACCTTTTTAGCCTTACGGTAACTCCCCGTAATTTTATAAGTACTACCCGAAGGTTGCATCGTGAAGTCTTTGACATTATTATTACGTAACTCAGTAATAAATTGACTAGATTGGATACTTTGAGTTTGACTACTTGTATTACTTCCAAAGAAATAATACAACATTCCCATTATTCCAAGGAAAATCACAATATAAAACAGACTATTTTTCATCAGTCCATTTTTCTTGTTATTCATAGATTTCCTCCTTAAAATTTTGTATAGGTCCTAAGAATTAATTCCTAGACTATTTGATAATAATCATATCATAATTGACCATTATTGACTATTAATTATTCTTACGCTTAGTAAATCATTAAATTTTTAGTTTACACTGTGTAAACTTCAGGCTTTAAAATTCCAACATATGGTAGATTACGATAAAATCCTTGATAATCCAACCCGTAACCGACCACAAATTCATTAGGTACTGTAAAGCCTATATAATCTGCTTGAACCGCCTTTTCACGTCTTTCTGGTTTATCTAACAATGTACAAACCTTAACTGAAGCAGCTTTACGATGCTTGAATAAATCAATTACACATTCTAAAGTTCTACCAGTATCAACAATATCTTCAACAATTAAAATATGACGACCTTCAACGCTTTTATCTAAATCTTTAAGAATCTTAACATCGCCAGATGATACTGTTTCATTACCATAACTAGAAACAGACATAAAGTCCATTTCACAATAAGTATCCATTTGACGAACAATATCTGTCATAAAAAGGACTGCACCCTTTAAGATGCAAACTACTAAAGGTTTTTTATCTTGATAATCTTTTGTAAGTTGTTCTCCAAGTTTTTTAGTCACTGCTTGAATTTCTTCTTGACTATATAATACTTCTTTAATGTCATTATTCATGAATTAGTCCTCTTTTCTCTTGTCTGTATATACTATTACGTATTGCATTTTAGCATCTCTTGGCGTTTGTGACAAATCTGATTTTTTTAGCCCAATAACCCAATAAATTTTTTGTTGCTCATCACTGACAAGCCAAGCATCTTGCCTTTGCTCATTAGTTAGTTTATGATCGATAAAAATTTTTTTAATTTTTTGATGACCATTTTTCATCAAGAGTCGATCCCCAGCTAATCGATGTCTTACGAATAATCGCTTAGCAGTTGTCGTAATGTTCAAATAATCATTTCCTTTAGGTTGCTTATCTTTTTCAAATAATCCAATACTTTCAAATTGATTTAATCTTATCCACTCTCCAAGAACCAATTCCTTTGCTACAAACTTTGCTTTAGTCTTTACCGAATTTTCTTTGATTGCAAAATAATCATAGCTTTTAACTAACGTGTAGTGTGTTGTCAAATTAACTTGGCCTTGCGGTTTTGATTGATTTGATAGCAAACTTAAAACTGCTTGGCTTTGTCCAGTTGTTAGACTTTTTGTAGTTTGCATGATTAGTTCTTCTATGAACAATTTTTGTTGTAATTGACTTAATTTTAGCCAAGACGTTAAACAGTAACCCTCTTTTATTTGTAAATCGCTTTGTAGTTGCTGATAAAGTTGCTGTTTTATAGCTAATAAATCATTTAATTGCTCACAATATTCATTAATATGTTTCAAAAAAGCAGGATTTTCTTTTTTTAAAAGTGGCACAACTTGCTGGCGCATACGATTACGTAAGTAACATTGATCTTGATTGGTTTCATCTTCAAACCACCTAAGCTCTTTTTGCTTAGCGTACTCTAGCAATTGTTGCTTAGAAAAAGGTAACAATAGTCGCACTAAGCGTTTATTGGCAAAAGCTCGATTAACTTTTATAGCTTCCAACTGTTCTAGTCGCCCACCTCTGATTAATTTCATTAACCACGTCTCTGCTTGATCATCTGCATGATGCGCCGTTAAAAGTGCATCGAGTCCTTGATTTTCCATGACTTCTGCAAAAAAAGCATAACGCATCTGTCTAGCACTTTCTTCAATTCCGCTTACTGGATGTTCTTTTTTAGGCCAGCTTTTACAAACAAGGCTTAAGTTATTTTTTTGACAATATTCCTTAATAAATATCGTCTCTTTAGCGCTTTGTTTACGCAATTGATGGTCCACATAAGCAACTGTAATTTGTGGCCGCACCGTCATTGGTAAATTTTGTAATAAATTTAATAACACCATCGAGTCTAATCCCGTTGAAACAGCAACCAAGATTTTTTGGCATGCTAAATCGTTAGCTTGAAAATTTTGTAAAAACAATTGCTCTAACTTCACTATTTCACCTACCTAACTCAAATAAAAAGCAAGCGGCCAATCAAACCCCTTGCTTTGTTTGTTATTCATTTATTAACTACGGCGTCCACCACGTCCGCCACGTTTGCCTTCTGTATTTCGTTTCAAAGAAGTTAGACGTTCATCGCTTTCTTTTAAGAAACCGGCCAACAAGGAGTCAAAATCTTTTTTCTTTACCTCTGGTTTTTTAGCTGTCGTCAAACGTGCTTTACCCGGCATTGCAGATACATTTTGGCCACTTTGTCCTTTACGTTCAAACTGCTTGTTTTCACGCTTAGGCTTATCACTAGCTTTTCTAATTGACAACGCAATTTTGCCGTCATCACCAATCGATAAAACTCTGACGGTCACTTCATCACCAACGTTTAAAACCTCATTGATGTCTTTAATGAAACCATCTGAAACTTCACTGATATGAACCAATCCGGTTTTTTTATCCCCTAAATCGACAAATGCACCAAAATCAGTAATTCCAGAAACTTTTCCGACAACCTTAGTTCCTACTTCAAATGACATAAAAAAAATTTATCCTCCTAAAAATTGTATACACCATTAGTATAACACGTAAAAACCTAGATAGGTATACGCTTATTAAAGAAATTTTTAACTATTTTTCATCAAATAGTTTAGTCTGTGCTTCTTGTGGCAAATTATAAAGTTGCTCATTATCTTTAGCATAATAGTACTTTTCTCTAATATATTTTTGTAAATAATCTTTATCTTTTAATTGTTCAATTTGCCTATTTAACTCACGCGCTTGTTTTTTTGAGCTTTGTAAATTTTTCTCGACTACTTGCTTTTGCTGATTGATCGTATTTATTTGTAACTGCAGTTTAACTACACTTTGAATCGTCAAAATTGCAGCTACGGCCACCAAGGCAATGACAACTTTTTTTAACAAACTATATCGTTTCTTTTCCTTAAGAAATTTTCGATGTGCTTGTTGTTGCATAGTCTTTTTTTGAAAATATTCATTATTTAAAATTTTCGTTTTCCCTTGCTGACTATTTTTCACAGGCCGCTACTCCCTTCACTTATAATCGAAAATCTTCTTTGTACTCTTCTTTAAGCACTTCAAACATTTCTGCGGCTTCTTGTTTTTTAGTTGTTTCTTTAATCGCCAAAATCTTAACAGTCAAATCTTTATTACCAAAATTAATCAATAATTCATCACCAACTTTGACATCACTAGAAGATTTAGCAACTTTACCATTGATCGTAATTCGACCCTGATCAGAAATTTCTTTAGCTACTGTTCTTCTCTTTATTATACGAGAAACTTTTAAATATTTGTCTAATCTCATCTTTTTTATCTTACCTCATTTTATTAAATAATCGCAAAAACTTTTTGCCGCCCGGAATTGCCACCCATTCACGTAACGTAAACACTTTAAATTTAAAGGTTGCCACCAAAAAGAGCCCTGCTCCAAAACTAATTGTAATCAAACTAATTATTAATGCGTCAAGGCGCTCATCACTTAACACACTCAAACACAACTGCCGGATTGCTAAAACTCCTGTTAACATCGCTAAAACACTTGCTCCTAGACGAACACAAAATTTAGGTGTTAAAAAGCCCCGCAAATTTCCTGGCAAAGAACCTAAAACAATCAATAATGTAGCCAATAAGCCAAAAATCGTCGCTAAGCTTGCTCCCATTATACCAAATTTTTCAATTAACCAGCCATTTAGCAACATCTTAATTAAAACTGCCATCATCAAGCCTACAAGTGTACTTTTGAATTGTTCTACACTTTGCAAAATTGATGTATAAGTACTGATTAATCCCATAAGCAAGACACTTAAAACATAAACGCTGATAGTTGCACTTAAGCTATCATCTCCAAATAATAACGTATTGATTTGAGGCATCAATGCGATTAGTCCGGCACAAGCAGCACAAGCCAATGTGGTACTTAATTTAACAATCAAACCAGCTGTGCGTTTAAATTCTAAAACGTTCTTAGCTTGAATTGCGCGACTTAATGCCGGTAATAATGTGGAAGAAAAGCTAATTGCAACAACCATTCCTAATTGAACTAATGGTTGTGCTCTATCATAAGTTCCTTTGAGCTCTTTAGCAAAATTAGCTCCAATCCCACTAGCTTCTAAACTATTTTTGACAGTAAATGAATCAACCAATTGAAGTAAAACCATCATCGATGCAAATAAACAAATAATCAAGCCTTCACTTAGCAAGCCCTTAGTTAATTTTTGATAACTTGGCAAATTGGTTGTAGTTGTTTTTTTAGTGAATTGATTCAAATAAAACTTCCTAAAGCTAAGAGTTGCTACGATTGCTCCAGCCGTGGACCCAAACATCGCCAAAGCACCCATTTGATAATATGACCAAGAATACTTAACAGCTAAAATTGCTGCTAATATAATGATAAAAACCCTAATCAACTGTTCGCTAATTTGTGAAATCGCAGTAGGAACCATGTCAAACGTTCCTTGATAATATCCACGACCAACGGCTAAAAAAGGCATTAATAAAATCATCCAAGATACACTTGTAATCAATACACTTAGATGCTCGTCTCCCATTTTTTTTGCTAAAAAATTAGCACCTAAATTCAAAAAAACAAAAATACTTATTGCTATTATCGCTAAAATAATCCATAACCTTTTAGCCAAGGCTATTTGTTGCTCTTTAGCAGTTTGTGCAATTAACTTAGAGATATAAACAGGAAAGCCACTCAAAGCAAATGTCATCGCAATCCCATACAATGGATAAACTTGTTGATAAACATAAAATCCAGTATTTCCTACTAAATTTTCAAACGGAATACGATAAAAGGCGCTCAAAATTTTGGCAATAAAAGAAGCTAAAGATAAAATCAAGGCTCCTTTCATCACCGTTTTGATTTGCTTATTTTTCATCTGTTTTTTCAGCCTTTCTTTGTTGTGCAATCTGAGTTACTTGTTGAGCTAAAAACTCTACTAAAACTTGTAATTGTTCCAGGCTTTGTTCTAATGTCATCTTAGGTTGAAGTGTTAATTTAATTTGCATTTGATCTTTTTTCATACCTAAAGTAGCTGCAAACTGAACTTTTGCAGTTGCTTCTAACAAATGTTTAGCAGTCAACATTTCTGTAGCTTGCTTAGATAATGTTATTACAACTTGTCGATCATTTTGCTTAATACTTTCAATTAAAGCTAAATCAGCATGTAATTTTAACAAACCTAATTCTAATAACATCGCGACTTCTTTAGGATATTCTCCAAAACGGTCAAGTAAATCTGCTTGAACTTCATAATATTGATCTTTATTTTCAAATTGTCGAATTCGTTTATAAATATCAATTTTTTGGCGTGCGTCTTCAATGTAACTTGCTGGCAAATACGCTTCGATTGGTAAAACTAATTCAGCATCTGTTTTACTTGGTAATTCCTTGCCTCGTTTACGTGCAACTGCTTGGCTTAACATTTGTGTATATAAATCATATCCCACAGAATCAATAAAGCCATGTTGCTGCTTACCTAAGATATTTCCGGCCCCTCTAATCGACAAATCACGCATAGCAATCTTAAAGCCTGAACCTAGTTCCGTAAAATCTTTGATTGCTTCTAATCTTTTTTCACTGACTTCAGTTAAAACCTTATCAGGCTGATACATGAAATATGCATATGCGATTCTATTCGAACGTCCAACTCGTCCACGCAACTGATATAACTGTGAAAGTCCCATATAATCGGCATTTTCAACAATTAACGTATTGACATTTGGAATATCCACACCTGTTTCAATGATTGTTGTCGTTACCAAGACATCATATTCGCGTTCGATAAAATCATACAAGATTCGCTCGAGTTGTGCTTCTGACATCTTTCCATGAATATATGCAATCCGAGCATCTGGAATCAACTGTCCTAAGTGAGCTGTTACCTTTTCGATATCCTCTACACGATTATGCAAATAAAAAACTTGGCCCCCGCGAGCTAATTCGCGCTCAATTGCATCACTGATTACACCATAATTTTGTTCTAAAACATAAGTTTGTACCGGATAACGATTTAACGGTGGCGTTTCAATTACAGATAAATCACGCACGCCTAACATTGACATATTTAATGTTCGTGGAATTGGTGTTGCTGTTAAAGTCAAAACATCAACACAAGCTTTCAATTCTTTTAGTCTTTCTTTATGCTTAACACCAAAACGTTGTTCTTCATCAATAATCAATAAACCTAAATCAGAAAATTTAACGTCTTTAGATAATAAACGATGGGTACCTACAACTATATCACACATTCCATTTTTCAAATCTGCCAACGTTTCTTTAGATTGTTTAAGACTAGTAAACCGTGATAAAATTCCAACACTTACTGGAAAACCTTCAAAGCGACTGATAATCGTTTCATAGTGTTGTTGAGCTAAAACCGTCGTAGGAACTAAAAAGGCAACTTGCTTACCATCTTGAATTGCCTTAAAAGCAGCACGTAATGCAACCTCTGTTTTACCATAACCAACATCGCCGACTAATAACCGATCCATCGGGCGTGCTTTTTGCATATCTTTTTTAATTTCTTGTGTACTTCGCAATTGATCAGGTGTTTCTGAATAGGCAAAAGCATCTTCAAATTCTCGTTGATATGAATTATCAGGAGAAAACGCAAAACCTTTTTCAGCTTCACGCTTGGCATAAAGCTCTACTAAATCATCTGCTATATCTTCAATTTTTTTAGCAACTTTTTGTTTTGTTTTATTCCAATCATTAGTGCCTAATTTGTTAATCTTAGGAACTTTTGATTCAGAAGAAACATACTTTTGCACACGATCAAGCTGACTGACAGGAATAAATAGTTGTGCTTCATTTTGATAAACAACAGTTAAATAATCTTGATGTCTACCTTCAACTTCTAAGGTCTTCATTCCCGTAAACATCCCTATCCCATGGTTAACATGTACAACATAATCGCCTGGTTTTAAATCTGTATAACTTTTGAGACGCTCAGCATTGCTTAAAGTTGTCTTACGTGTTTGTTTACGTGTTACTTTATTAAATAACTCATTTTCTGTCAAAACAATTAAATGAGCACCAACTAATTCAAAACCACTCGCTAAACTTGCATTTGTTAACTGTAGTATTTCAATTTGCAGTTCATCTGGCTTAACTATTTGATTTTTAATTTCAAAATCAAGCAACGTTTGCTCAAATTTGTGTAACTTTTGTTCATCAGACAATAAAATAACAACCGTTTGTTTTTGAGTCTGCCAGCGTGTTGCTTCTGTTTTTAATAATGGTAATTGACCAAAAAATTGATTCACCGGTCTAGTTTTTAAATCAATTTTTTGCACAAAACTCATGCGTCCCAAGCCTTTTTGCAAAGTTGACATGAAAATCTTAGGCTGTTTAAGTTTTTTTTCGACACTTCGTAAGTCTTTGCCCAAATCAAGTGCTGGATAAATTTCTTGTTCTTCAATCTTGTAAGTTAACCATTCTTGGTGTAATTGATTTAACTTATCTTCTTGTTCTAGCAAGCGACTATAATCATCATAAATAACTATGCCATCCTTACCTAAATAATCAAACAAAGTTACATCTCCAAAAAATTCATTAGCAAACAACAAATGTTTAGGCTCTAATTCATTTTTTGAAACTTGTTCGATTAATTGTTCCATATTATTTTTAAAGCTTTGGCGTTTTTCTGTAGATAATTCTTGTTCATATTTTCGAGCATTTTGAGTAATTTGTTTAGCTGCTTTTTGGCATTGACTTGCTTCAACAATAAAATCACTTGCTGGTAAAATATCAACTTGGGTAATGTTTTCAATACTGCGTTGATCTGTTGAATCAAAAAAGCGCATAGAATCAATTTGCGTATCAAACAACTCTATTCTGACTGGTGCTGTTAAATTTAAACCAAAAACATCTAAAATAGCCCCTCTAAGAGCAAAATCTCCTGGACGTTCAACAATTTTTTGACGTTGATATCCCATTTGCACAAGCATTTGGCTTACTTTTGTCAAATCAATTTCTTCGTCTATTTTTAAACGTAACTGATGCTCTTGCCAAAATTGTGGTGTAGGTAAATAACGTTTTTGCCCTGCAACCGAAGTCACAACAATCTTAGGTTTGCCTTGGCACAAAGCATCCAATGCCAATACCCGTTGACTCCTAAACTCAGGAGAGCTTGTCGCAAGCTCTGAAGCTAACATTTCTTCTACAGGATAAAGATAAACTTCATCTGCACCCAAAATATTTTCTAAATCATCCGCTAACTTTTGGGCATGATACAAATCATCACATATAACTAGTAAATTTTTATGCTGTGTATTAAAAATCTCACTAAGGACTAAAGTTTTTGCAGAATTACTAACTCCTGTTATCAAATGCCTTTTGGCAATGCTTAACTGGTTTAACCAAGTAGCAAAGCCATCAATTTTATATAAAAAATCACTTAATTTCATTTTTGTTCTGACTAGATTAACACTAGCCACCTTTCTTTATACACTTCAATAGCCAAAAAGACCGTTGAAACAACAGCGGTCTTTTTATCTTATAATTCATTTCTATTATAATACTTTTTTTAGTGAACTTCTAATTTTAGACTATTTTTTGTTAAAACGATTCATGGTTTGCATAAAATTATCGTTTTTAAGCCAATCTAAAATAGCATCTTGCGCATTTTTAATTCCTACATCGAGTTCGTTTTTTTCTTGTACTGTAAAATCAGACAACACCCAATCAACCACTTTCATTTGTTTAGGATGATCAATTCCAACTTTAATTCTCTTAAACTCCTGTGTTTTTAAATGTGCAATGATACTCTTGATACCATTATGCCCGCCGGCAGATCCTTTTTGACGCAAGCGCAACTTGCCTGTTGGCATATCCATATCATCATAAACCACTAAGATATCTTCTAATTTTACATCATAGTAATCCATCAAGGCACGAAATGCTTTGCCAGATTCATTCATATATGTTGTCGGTTTAACCAATAATACTTTTTGACCCTGGATTAAGACTTGTGTGTAATTAGCATAAAATTTTTCCTTATCAATATTTACATTCCATTCACTAGCTAAACTATCGACTACCATAAAACCAACATTATGCCTAGTCTTAGCATACTTAGCTCCAATATTTCCAAGACCAACAATCATTTTCATCTTTTTAACACCTCAAAATCGAAATATTTTCTGTAAGCGAATTCTTTTTTGTGAAATTTTTCTCTTACTTTTCAAAATAAATTTATCTTCTAAAAATCAAAAACCTTATCATATCCAGCTTTTCCAGGGTTTAACTGGCATAAAACAGTATAGCATATTTTTAAAATTACTGAAAAAATTATTTAATTTTGAAATCATCTCACAAATTATCAAAAAACGTGTTATAATTGAGTCAGTACTAAATTAAGCTATTTATGAAAGGATGAAGTACTGTGTCAAAAACACAAAATCATCAAAAAGTTATTTTAGTTGGCGATGGTGCAGTAGGTTCTAGCTATGCATACGCCATGACATTACAAGGGATTGCCGAAGAATTTGGTATCGTTGACGTTGCCAAAGAACGTACACAAGGTGATGCTTTAGACTTAATCGATGCAACAGGTTACGCATATCCAAAGAAAATCTATGCTGCTGAATATTCAGACTGCAAAGATGCCGACTTAGTTGTTATTACTGCTGGTGCTCCACAAAAACCAGGTGAAACTCGTTTAGATCTTGTTAACAAGAACTTGCGTATCTTATCTTCTATCGTTAAACCAGTTGTTGAATCTGGTTTTAAAGGTATTTTCTTAGTTGCTGCTAACCCAGTTGATATCTTGACTTATGCTACATGGAAATTCTCTGGTTTTCCTAAAGAACGTGTCTTAGGTTCTGGTACTTCCCTAGATACAGCTCGTTTGCGTGTTGCAATGGCTGACTTAACAGGTATCAAGGATCCTCGTTCTATGCATGCATACATCATGGGTGAACATGGTGATTCTGAATTTGCTGCTTTCTCATCTGCAACAATCGGTTCTTTACCATTCTTGAAATGGGCAGAAGACAACAATGTTTCTACTGAAACACTTGAAAAGATGGAAGATGAAGTTCGTAACAAAGCTTACGAAATCATCAATAAGAAAGGTGCTACATTCTATGGTGTTGCAGCTGCTCTTGCACGTATTTCCAAGGCTATCTTACGTGACGAAGATACTGTTTTACCAGTTTCTGCATACTTGGATGGTCAATACGGCTTAAACGATGTTTACATTGGTACACCTGCTGTTGTTAATGCTGATGGTATCAAGCAAGTTATTGAAGTTCCATTGAACGAAAAAGAACATGATATGATGGCCAACTCAGCTAAGACTCTTAAAGAAGTTCTTGATGATGCTTTAAAGAACTTTGAAAACTAAAAACTAGTTTTAACCTCCAAATAAAAAATTTGGAGGTTTTTTTTTAATTTTTCCCAAATCATTCTTTAATGTGTTATCATTATTGTAGAACAAATTTCAATGAAAGTGGGGGAAAATTATGCTTCTTAAAAGCTTGATTAAGCCTAAAAAACAATTAACAACCGTCCGTGAAGACGCTACATTAGAAGAAGCCTTAGGAGTCTTAGAAAAATCTGGATATCGTTGTGTTCCTATTCTAGACAAAACTGGTAAATTATTCCGTGGAAACATCTATAAAATGCATATCTATCGTCACAAATCTCGTGGTGGTGATATGAATTTACCTGTTACTCATTTATTAAAGAATGCAACTAAGTTTATTTCACTTGACTCTGCTTTCTTTAATGTTTTCTTTTCAATTAAAGATTTACCATATATTTCAGTTTTAGATGAAAATAATAATTTTTATGGTATTTTAACACACAATCGTTTGCTTGAAATGCTTTCCCAATCTTGGAATGTTAATGTTGGTAGCTATGTCTTAACAGTCGTTTCTTCTGGCGAACGTGGTGAATTAGCTGAAATGGCTAAGATCTTTTCTAAATATACATCAATTGCAAGTTGTATCACGCTTGATGTACAAGCTGGTGAACTAGTTCGTCGTACAATGTTCACATTACCAGCAAATGTCACTCATGAAAAACTCGAACGTATCGTTGCAAATCTTGAACGACGTAACTTTAAAGTTGCCGAAATTGAAGACTTGCAAGCATAAAAAAACTCTATAATTTTTAGGACTGCTAGAATTTCTAGCAGTCTATTTTTTATCTAAAAAATATCGGTTACCCTAGAAAATTTTTACATAATTTGGGTAAAATAAAAAGCCAGTAAAGAGAGTTCAAAAATCACAGTTAATAATTCTAATCTTTGGCGACTACTTTATCAGTCAGATTTGATAAAGAGCCACAAAAAGAGTCGTACATCAACTAAAATTGTCAGTGTACGACTCTTTTTTAGAGACTTATGTCTAGCCCTTTTGTGCAAAAAGAAATTATTTCTTTTGCTGATCTATTGATTGTTATGTAAGCTTGCTAACCCAACACTAACTTTGAGTGCGTTATCGACCTTTGCCATCACATCATTATCAACACGTGTAATTTTGGTCCGTAATCTTTGCTTATCAATTGTCCGTAACTGTTCTAACAAAATAACTGAGTCTTTTTCTAAACCTCTTTTAGAACCTAATACACCTACATGTGTTGGCATCTTAGGTTTTGCAATCTTAGAAGTAATTGCAGCTACTATAACAGTCGGACTGAATCGATTTCCAATGTTGTTTTGGATAACCAAGACAGGACGCATCCCACCTTGTTCTGAACCTACAACAGGCGACAAATCGGCGTAATAAATATCGCCTCTCTTAACATCTTCTGCTGCCATATTTTCCAGAAGATCTCCCTCCTATATTTATTCGAAACATAAATCTTCGCAATCACAACCTGAAAACTCGCTGCATATCTCTTGATTTAAACGACTCATATCGCAATACCCCCTAATCAAGGAATCCAGCCACTTTTCTTTTTCCAGGATACATTTTACCGCAGACGTATCATCTCGCAACAAATTAATGTCTACTCCATAAAAGTCACAATAAACAGTTAAGTCTTGTTCCCTTAAAGCGGATAATAAATCTTGATTTTCTGCCATGGTAAATTACCCCTTATAGCTTTAGTTATACTAATGATAACATGAAAACGCATATATATGTCAATCTTTTTTCGCTATTATTATTTAGATTTATATAATCTAGTAACACGTGGAGCTAAACCACATGTAATTTCATAATGAATCGTTTGTGCATAATCGGCAACATCTTGTGCTGTCACTTCGTTTCCATGATCTTCTCCGATTAATGTTACGCGCGTTTCTAAATCATATCGCTTAGGCAATCTAATCATCATTTGATCCATACAAACACGTCCAACAATTTCACAATAGTGTCCATCAACAAGTACTTTAAACCCTTGCATTCGACGTAACCAACCATCTGCATAACCGATTGGCACAGTCCCAATCCACTCATCTTCTTTAGCACGATACGTACTACCATAACCAATTGCTTCACCTTTAGTAACTTTTTTAACAGCTGCTAGCTCACTAACGAGACTCAAAGCCGGTTTTAACTCAAATGGTGTATTAATTTTTGAATTAGGATTCAAACCATACATTGCAATTCCAAACCGAATCATGTTTCCACCACATTTGCGATGCCATAAAGATGCTGCAGAATTTGCCACATGAATATACCGAGGCTTTTTAGTTATTACACTTAATAACTCGTTAAACTTAGTTAGCTGTTGTAAATAATAAGTTTCATCTTCAGAATCTGCTGAGGCAAAATGTGTAAAAATACCGTCAAATTCAAATTGCTGTGGATAATTTTGCATAAACATTAGGACTTGTTTTAGTTCTGCTTTAGTTTTAAAACCTATTCGTCCCATTCCGGTATCCAAAGCAATATGCACCAATAATTTTTGTTTTGCTTCTTTTAAAAGTAATTGAGCCTTGATCAAAAAATCATAATCACCGACTGTACAAGTAATCTTATTTTGCGCCATAAGAACTGCTGTGCTCGCAGGATTTACTCCCAACACCAAAATTTCATCATCAAAGCCAGCTTGTCTCAATGCTAAGGCTTCATCTATTACGGCCACGCAAAAGCCTTTAGCTCCTGCTTTTTTTGCCGCTTCAGCCACTGGTAATAAACCATGACCATAGGCATCTGCTTTAACTACTGCAAATAAGCTTTGAGCTTGTTTTAATTGCTTGATTTCATTTTGAATATTTACTTTAATCGCATCTAAATCAATTATAGCTTGTGTATTACGATGTTTTCCAATAATCATGTGCTCACATCTTCTCTTCATTTTTTTCTAAAATAACTTCGGCAATCACTAAATCTGTACTGTGAGATAATGAAACATGGGCCTTTAACGTCTCACTTTGAGGATACTTGGCAAAGTATGGCGCTCCATTTTTTTTATTTAACAATTCTAAGTCCAAAAATCCAACTTGCTTACCGATTCCGCTTCTTAAGGCTTTACTGTATGCCTCTTTTACTGCAAAACGCCCAGTCAAATACTCAGCTTGTCGCTTGGGGGTTAACTTTGTAAAAACCGCTAACTCATTTACAGTTAATACTCTTTGTGCAAACCTTGCGTTTCTTTCTTGCGCTTGCCAAACTCTTGAAATCTCTGCAATATCAATTCCTATCCCATGAATCATGATTTTTCTCCTTATTTGCTTTTCTTAATTGATTTTATCAAAAACTACACGATTACGCACGTTTAAATCTAAAAAAACTAAGTAAATTAATAACTTACTTAGTTTAATTGCATTATTAATCTTTAGTTCTAATGGTAAAATTGCGCTTAGAAGAATGACGACGACGTTTATTTTGCTCGTCTTTTCCCTTATATTTACGCTCATTACGCTTAAAATCACCGTTTCTACGATATTTACTACTTTGCGTCTTACCACCGAAACGTGTATTTTTACGACGACGAGGCAATGGGCGTTCTGGTGTAATATTTACTGGAACTTGACTAGCATCATCTTTAGTCAATGAATTTAACAAAGCCGCCGTTAAATCTAAAGCACTATATTGTTCCAACAATTCTTCAGCTTGCTTAGCATATTTTTCAGTATCTGTTTTTTCTACTAAATCTTTAATATTATCCAAAGCTGTCGCCAATTGTCCGATAAACGCTTCTCTTTGACTTGGTGGCTTTAATGGATCCATTCGTTTTTTGGTTAATTGTTCGATTACCCGCAAATAATCCATCTCATTTGGTGTTACAAACGTCACAGAAATACCATGCTTTCCAGCACGTCCAGTTCTCCCAATACGATGCACATAGCTTTCAGGATCTTGCGGAATATCATAGTTGTACACATGCGTCACGCCAGAAATATCCAAGCCTCTAGCAGCGACATCGGTTGCAACTAAAATATCCAATCCACCTGATTTAAATTTATTTAAAATACTCATACGGCGTTGTTGGGTCAAATCACCATGAATACCAGCTGCATTATAGCCGCGTGCTTCTAAACCTTTCGAAAGTTCATCGACACGCCGCTTTGTTCTACCAAAAACAATCGTCAATTCAGGTGCTTGTACATCTAACAAACGTGTCATGATATCAAATTTTTCATTTTCACGTGCTCGTACAAAGAACTGATCGACCAAATCAGTTGTTAATTCCTTAGCCTTAATCTTAACAATTTCTGGCTCAGTCATAAATCTTTCACCGATGCTTAAAATTTGTTTAGGCATTGTCGCTGAAAAAAGTAAGGTTTGGCGTTTGGTTGGCACTGCTTGCATAATTGCTTCAATGTCTTCCAAAAATCCCATATCAAGCATTTCATCGGCTTCGTCTAAAATCATTGTTTGTACATGTTTTAAATCAATTGTCTTACGTTTAATATGATCTAATAAACGTCCTGGTGTCCCTACCAAAATTTGTGGCGCATGCTTTAAGTTTTGGATTTGCCTACGAATATCAGCTCCACCATAAACTACTTGCACCTTGGCACGTTTATCTTTTCCTAAGCGATATAATTCTTCTTGTGTTTGAATCGCCAATTCTCGTGTAGGCGACACAATCACAGCTTGAATCGTAGCAATCTTTGGATCAACATGATTTAAGACTGGCAACCCAAAGGCCGCTGTCTTTCCGGTCCCAGTTTGTGCTTGACCGATTACATCTTTGCCCGCTAAAACCAAAGGGATTGTTGCCGCTTGAATTGGAGTTGCCTCCTCAAAGCCACTACGTTTAATCGCCTTTAATAGAGCTTCTTGCAGACCTAATTCATTAAATTTCAAATTCTTTCCTCCTGCACTGCATTTATGTCTCAAATTGATTTGAGACTCCCTACAACACAGCTCGGAAATTTTTCTAATGCGATCTGTCTTGTAAAGGTATTACCTAGACTTTTTAAGTCAGTATTCTTCTTATATTACCACTATCATGACTTTTTAGCAATTTATTTAAACAAGTTGTGCCACAATTTCTTCTAAATGTATACCATGACTTCCTTTTAACATGACAGCATCAGCACTTGTTAAGTTATCCTTTAACTCGCTAGCTAATTGAGCTTTATCTTCTTTTGCGTATTGATGAATGGCTTTTGGTGCAAATTTAGCTTGTAATGCTTGACCTAAGTTTTGCATTAATTCACCACATAAATAAACATCACTAATTTTAGCTGAATCAATTTCATCTGCCAAATCAGCATGCATCTTAGCAGCATCATCACCTAGTTCCAACATATCGCCAAGAACCACTAGTCTTTTACCAGCTACATTAACTTCCTGAAAGGCACGTAAAACTTCTTTACATGCGGTTGGATTTGAATTGTAAACATCACTTAAGATTTTTGCATCATTAAAAGCAGTTAGCCACTGTGTTCTATTCTTAGTCAAAGAAACCTTAGCCAATGCTTGTTGCATTTCTTTTGGCTTGACATGGAATTTACGTCCTACACACAAAGCAGCTAAAGCATTGTTGACATTGTATTGACCAATCATTGGAATCATAAATTCTTCTTCAAACCAACCGGCTGTCTTAAAATGTGTCTGAGTTGCTTGACTTATAATATCTTTAGCCCATAATGTATTAGTATCACTTAAACCAAATGTTGCTTGTTGATTGTCAAGTTGCTTGCAGCGGCTTGTTAACAACGGTTCATCTCCATTATAAATTAACCAGCCATCTTCTTTTAAGCCATGTATAATTTCCATTTTGGCATCAGCAATTCGAGCACGCGTTTGGAAAAATTCAATATGAGCTTCCCCAATCATTGTAATTACAGCAACGTCTGGTTCGACTAAACGACTTAATTCATCTAACTGTCCAAAATGATCCATTCCCATTTCAACAACTAAAATTTCCGTATTTGGTTCCATAGATAAACATGTTAACGGAACACCTATTTCATTGTTAAAGTTTGCATAGGTCTTTTGAACGTTATATTTTTCCTGTAAAACAGCAGCAATCATATCTTTAGTCGTTGTTTTGCCATTGCTACCAGTAACTGCTACAACTTTTGGATTGATTTTTTGTAAATAATACTTACCTAATCTTTGTAAAGCTTTCAATGTATCATGCACAATCAAAGCAGGTAATTGCGTTGGATAATTTTCATGGTCTGCTTGCCATAAAGTAGCTGCTGCACCTTTTTCATACGCATTTGCTAAATAATTATGTCCATCAGTCTCCCCTAGCAATGGAACAAATAAAGCTCCTGGCTTCAATTGACGACTATCAAAACACACACTCGTCACAGTAACTTCTTGCCACTGTTCAGGAACTTGTACTCCTAAAGCACGTGCGATTTCCGTTAATTGCATCTTCATCTTTTATTCTTCCTTTCGAATCTGCAGTTTAAATTAAGTTTAAATTTATCGTTTAACTTTACTATTTCTCAAACATTGTAACACACTAGAGAAATTTAGTACAAAAAGACTTAAACTTTTCTTTTAACACATCCTAAAAAGACCGCTTTTCTAGCTACTAACTAGCCAAAAAGCGGTCTGCTTTTACATTTTTTGAAGTCTTTCAATCCGATCTTGAATCGGCGGATGTGTCGCAAATAAATCTTTACCTTTAAGCGGATTAGTAATATATAATGCTGCACTGCTTTGATCGACATGTTGCATCGGTTCACTATTAGAAATCTTTTGTAATGCACTAATTAAGCCATATGGATTTCTAGTTAGTTCAACAGCTGAAGCATCTGCCAAATATTCCCGATTCCGTGATAAAGCCATTTGCACAAGAGTCGCTGCTATTGGCCCTAAGATAATTGCCAAGATGGCTAAGATACTAAACAATAATTCTAAACCACCAGATTTTTCTTCATCGTCTCGTCTACGACCTCCACCCCAAAAATATGCACTTTGGCCAATCGAAGCCAACAGTGAAATCGCAGAGGTTAAAGCAATAGCTGTTGTTTGCAAACGAATATCGTAGTTACGAATATGGGAAACTTCATGGGCAATCACGCCTTCCAATTCTTCACGATTCAACCGTTGCAACAAGCCTTTTGTCACAGCAACTGCTGAATGTTGTGGATCGTTACCTGTCGCAAAGGCATTGGGGCTTGGATCATCGATGATAAAGACGCGCGGCATCGAAACCTTACCGACTAACGCCATATCTTCAATAATATTCCACAATTCAGGAGCTTGCTGTTTATCAGTAATTTCAGTTGCACGATTCATCTTCATCACAACATCAATCGAGTTTGACATCATCGATAATGCATAAAAAACGCCTAAAATAATTGCCAAAACCAAGCCAAAGAGCCAACTTCTTAAAAAAGTCGCTCCAATCGCCGCACCAATCACTGAGACCAAGGCAAAAAAGCCCGCCATCACCAGGATGGTTTTGCGTTTGTTTTGTGCAATTTGTTGATATAACATGTGATATTCACCTACTCATCATTAATCAAATGAAACTTTAGGTACTTGTTTTTCTTCTTGCGGTGTTTCTAAATAATCAACCTTGAGCATACCATGCATCTTAGCTACCACGTTAGAAGGAAAAACCAGTAACTTTTGATTATATAAAGCAGCCGAACTGTTGAAAAGTTGGCGCGAATAAGAAATCTTGTTTTCTGTATTAGTCAATTCTTCCATCAATAACTTATATTGTTCATTAGCTTTTAGGTCTGGATAATTTTCACTTAAAGCAAAAATAGATTTCAACGAATCACTAATTTGATTAGACAATTCCATTTTTTCTTGCTTAGCATCTGCTGGCAATTGCACGATTTGATTTCTTAAAGCAATCACCTTTTGGAGTGTTTCTTGTTCATATTTAGCGTAGCCTTTAGTCGTTTCAACTAAATTAGGAATCAGATCGTTTCTTCTTTTAAGTTGCACATCGATTTGACTCCATGATTCATCGGTATTAACCTTAGCTTTTTGCAAACCGTTGTAAATGCCGATATAACCTAAAACTAAAACTACCACTACGATGATACAAATAATTGCTATCATTGTCTCAATCCCCCATATTTCTTAAAATAATTTATGAATTCATTTTAGCATAACTTTTTTTCAAAACAACTATTCATACTCAAGTTTAAAAATAATTAAAAAAGCAAGTCAGCTTAGTTGCTGACCTGCTTTTCTTGCGGCACCTATTTAATTTAGATGAGTCAAAATACTCCACAATATTTATGACTAGACACGCTACAATCCGGTAGCATCTGTGCCCCGCATTCGATTAGACCGCTTGGTGCCTCAGCACGACAAAAATTTGTCCGGTCTGACTCGACTCATCGCATGACACTATCATATAGTAATTTTTAACTTTTGACAAGTCCTAATCTAGGTGTTTGTCCATACGATGATGTGCAATTCCCGCATCTAAAAAACCTTCTCCAACCACTTGATAACCTAATTTATGATAGAAAGCTTGGGCACTATCTTGGGCCCCTAGCGTTAACGTTTGAATTCCCTCATTTCGCGCAGCTTGTTCGATTGCTTGTAAAAGTTGGCTAGCCAAACCTTTATGTCGATAGTCTTTTAGTACCGCCACGCGTTGAATATGCCAACTTTGCGCAGTTTCTGCAAAAGCACGAGCTGTGGCGACCGGCTTTTCGGCCAGATAACCTACGTAATGAAGTGGTCCTTGCTCGCCGACTAGTTCTAATTCAAGCGGTACACGTTGTTCGTTGACGAACACTTCTTTTCTAATCACAACGGCATCTTTATAAATATCACTAGTTAAATCCGTTGTCTTTTTTATTGTAAACAATTCTGTCACCTCACATTAAAAGGGTCTCGTTTTAATTGTAACACAAAATTCTTAATTAAAGTCTTTTACATCTTGCTTTTTCAAGAGATTGTAACATATAAAAAATCATCACTTTCTAAGTGAATTTCATTAAATTATTTCTTATTTTTTATGAAATCTAAAAGCTTTTTTTAATATCATCTTTTAGACGTTTATCTACTCACTTATAAACTTATCGCCAAATAAGTAATTTACGAAATAACATTTATATTTATCAATTCTACAGATAATCTAAAAATTTATCTATTCATCTTTTGGAAGCGCTTTGTATAAAATATAGGTGTATCAAATCATTTAATTCTAGAAAGGATGATTCATCGTGAAAAAAATTATCAATGATCCTAGCAATGTAGTGTCTGAAATGTTAGCAGGCCTAGTTAAAGCTTATCCAGATTATGTAACACAATTGCCATATACAACTGTCTTAATCAGAAGCGATCAAGCTTCCATGCAAGGCAAAGTCGGTTTAGTTAGTGGTGGTGGAAGTGGGCATGAACCAAGCCATACTGGCTTTGTGGGCGCAGGGATGTTAAGTGCAGCCGTTGCCGGCCAAGTCTTTACTTCACCAACACCAGACCAAGTCTATGAAGCAGTCAAAGCAACAGATCAAGGTTGTGGGGCCTTTTTAATCATCAAAAACTATTCAGGTGATATGATGACTTTTGAAATGGCTAAAGATATGGCCGAACTTGATGGCATCAGCGTTGATAATATCGTTGTTGATGATGATATCGCCGTTGAAGATAGTCTTTATACTCAAGGAAAACGTGGAGTAGCCGGTACACTTTTCATGCACAAAATCTTAGAAGCCGCTGCTCAAACCGGTGCTAGTCTCGCCGAAATTTCCGCTTTGGCTCATGAAGTATTGCCTCATATCAATACTTTAGCAGTTGCTTTAAGTGCAGCAACAGTTCCTGAAGTTGGCACCCCTGGCTTTGAATTGGCTGCTGACGAGATTGAATATGGTGTCGGAATCCACAGCGAGCCTGGCTATCGTAAAGAAGAACTCAAACCATCCAAAGAACTCGTTGCAGAATTGATCGCTAAACTCGATGAATGCATGCACTTTGATGCTAATAAAAAATATGCCGTTTTAATCAACGGTATGGGAGCAACATCTTTAATGGAACAATTTGTGTTTAATAATGATGTCTTCTTGGCTTTAGCTGCTAAAAATATTACTTCGGTCTTTAGCAAAGTCGGTAATTATATGACATCACTTGAAATGGCTGGTATTTCGCTAACCTTATTTGAACTAGTCGATGATAAATGGCTAGAATATCTTCAAGCTCCAGTCAAATTTAGAAATGGCTAAAGCAAGTGCAAACACAACTGACTTAGCTACTCTCTTAGAAGCAACCTTAGCAGGTATCAAAAAACGCAGGGGGCTCAAAGCAATGATAAGACCATGGTTGATGTTTGGGAGGCCGTTTTACCTAAGATTAAAACTAAGCAACTAACACAAACCGACATTGAACAAGCCGTGCAAGCTACCGAACCAATGATTACCAAAAAAGGACGTGCATCATATCTAGGTGAACGTTCCAAAGGTCATCTCGATCCTGGCGCAGTATCAAGTGGCTATTTATTTACTGCTTTATTACAAACAAAGGAGATTTTTTTATGACTTTAGGTATCACACTTGTCTCGCATAGTCCGGCAATACCTCAATGTTTAGCCGCATTATTAAAACAAGTCGCTGCAAACGTTGCAGTGACAACTGCTGGTGGAACACAAGAAGATGAATTAGGCACTAGCTTTGATAAAATTTTAGCTGCCTTTGAACAAAATCCTGCCGATGAAATCTTAGCTTTTTACAATTTAGGCAGTGCTAAGATGAATCTTGAATTAGCATGTGAAATGACTACTAAAACAATTCATATTTATGATATTGCTTTTATCGAAGGTGCATACAGTGCTACTGCCTTATTACAAGCCGATGTTTCTCTTGCTAAAATCGAAGAACAACTTGCAGCTTTAAAAATTAAATAATATTTATAAATAAAAATACTCAAGACTAGTAAACACTAATCTTGAGTATTTTTTTATAAGGCTGCTGCCGTCATGAATTGACTGTTGTAAAGATCGGCATAAAAACCTTTCTTTGCCATTAATTGATCATGATTACCGGTTTCGACAATCGATCCGTGATTCATAACGATAATGTTATCAGCATCACGAATTGTTGATAAACGATGCGCTACAACAAAACTTGTTCTATTTGCTAACAAGCGATCCATGGCTTGTTGAATCAAGACTTCTGTTCTAGTATCAACCGAACTAGTTGCTTCATCAAGAATTAAGATTTCTGGTGAAGCTAAAAATGCCCTCGCAATTGTCAACAATTGTCGTTGGCCTTGCGAAATATTAGAAGCATCTTCGTTTAAAATTGTGTCATATCCATTTGGTAATTGACGAACAAATGTATCGACATGCGCTGCTTTAGCGGCAGCATAGACTTCATCAGGCGTTGCATCTTTTCTTCCATACTTGATATTGTCATAAATCGTACCAGTAAACAACCAAGTATCTTGTAACACCATTGCAAAGTTTTTACGTAAATCTTCGCGACTCATGTTTCGTGTATCTTGCCCTTTTAGTCTAATTGAACCACCTTTGATGTCATAAAAACGTTCTAACAAGTTAATCAACGTTGTCTTACCTGCACCAGTTGGGCCAACAATCGCCACTTTTTGACCTGACTTGACTTCGAAATTAAAGTCTTTCATCAAGATATTATCATCTGAATAACCAAATTTCACGTGTTCAAATGTAATGATGTTATCATCAGCTGTTTGTACAGCATCTACATTTGTCTCTTTCATCTCTTCTTCGTCTAAAACTTCAAAGATTCGTTCGGCAGAAACGATTGTAGCTTGAATCGTATTAGCCATATTGGCTAATTGCGTGATTGGTTGGCTAAATTGGTTAACATATTGTAAGAAAGCTTGCACGTCACCTAAAGCAATCGTATTTTTAGCAACCGAAATTCCACCGACAACAGCGATAAAGACATAACCGATATTTTTGACAAGGTTCATCAAAGGCATGATACAACTTGAAATAAATTGCGCTTTCCAAGAATAAGAATAATAATTCTTATTTTCTTCTTCAAAGTTTTGAATGACATCGTCTTCTTTATTGAAAGTCTTAATAACCGTATGCCCAGCATAATTTTCTTCGACTTGATTGTTTAACAGTCCTAAACTTCTTTGCTGGCCTGCAAAAAATCTTTGCGATCTTGGCGCAATAACCATGACAACTAACAAACTAAACGGAAGAGTCAACAATGCAATTAACGTCAATTTAACACTAATCGTTAGCATCATGTACAATACACCAAAAAAGGTTACGATACTTGTAACTAATTGCGCTAAACTTTGTTGCAATGTACCACCGATATTATCCATATCGTTGACTGCACGCGACATCACATCACCATTTGAATGGGTATCATAATAAGCAATAGGCAAGCGTTGCATCTTAGCCTTTAAATCTTGCCGTAACTTATAGACAATGCGTTGTGAAACATTAGCCATGATGAGTTGTTGGACAAATGATAAGATAGCTGAGACACCATACATGCAAGCAACCGTCACTAAGATTTTAGTAATCTTATCATAGTTGATTGGTAAACTTGTGACGTGTTGGCCCATTTTTAATTCGATGTAGCCTTTTTTGACACCATTAAAAATTTCTGTCGTCGCCTCTCCTAAAACCTTAGGACTGACGATTTGAAAAATTACCGAGCCGATTGCAAAAACAAACACTAACAAAAAATACCATTTCCATGGTCCCATGTAGTTAATCAAACGCCGTACTGTTTTCCAAAAATCTTTAGCTTTAGGCTTTGGCCCGCGGTTAAAACCGCCTCCGTGTGGTCCTGGCATTAGATGTCATCTCCTTTCATTTGTGATTGGACAATTTCTTGATACGTTGGATTAGTCTTTTTCAACTCTTCATGTGTACCTTGACCAACGACTTTACCTTCGTCTAAGACCAAGATTTCATCGGCTTGCGTAACCGTTGAAACACGTTGAGCCACGATGACAACCACACTTTGTTGCATCTGTGGATCGTTGCGTAATGCCAAACGTAATTTGGCATCAGTCTTAAAGTCAAGTGCAGAAAATGAATCATCAAAGACATAAACCGAAGCATTTTTGACTAAGGCACGTGCAATCGCTAACCGTTGCTTTTGACCACCAGAAAAATTATCCCCGTTTTGTTCAACAATCGCATCTAATCCATCTGGTAATTCACCAACAAAATCTTTAGCTTGTGCAATCTCTAGTGCTCGCCAAATTTCTTCATCACTAGCATCTGGTTTGCCAAACAACATGTTGCTACGAATTGTCCCTTTAAACAAGACTGCTTTTTGTTGTACAAACGCCACTTTATCATGTAAATCCTTTTGACTAACCGCGCTAACAGATTGACCATCAAGCAATACTGCACCACTTTCGATATCGTATAATCTTGGAATTAGGTTAATCAATGTTGATTTACCTGAACCAGTTCCACCGATAATAGCTACTGTTTGCCCTGCTTTTGCAATAAAGTTGACATTTTCTAACGCTAATTTTTCAGCACTCTTATAGCGGAAATTGACGTTTTTAAATTCCAAACTACTCTTAACATCGCTAGTATATTCTTGTGTGTTAGCTGGATCTGTAATTGAAAATTCTTCATCTAAAACTTGATTAATTCGGCTAGCTGCAGCTTGTGCACGTGGTACAAAAACAAAAATCATTGAAAGCATCATGAAACTAAACAAAATCATTGTGGCATAAGTCATAAATGATACTAAATTGCCGACTTGCATTTGCATATCACCAATCATGTGCGCCCCAAACCAAACAATTCCAATGTTAGTTCCATTTAAGATTAAAGTCATGATTGGAAAGTTCAATGAAACAATACTAAAAACTTTAATCCCAGTTTTAGTATATTCTTTATTGGCATCATCGAAGCGTTCTTGTTCAAATTGATCTTGACGAAAAGCTCGAATTACACGTACCCCCGTCAAGCCTTCACGAAAGACTAAGTTAATATTATCAATCAATTTTTGCAGACGTTTAAATAAAGGAACTGCAAAATACATCACGCATCCAATTGCTATTAAAAGTAATGGGACAGAGACCATAAAAATCCAAGTTAATTTCTTTTCGCTATGATAAGCCATGATAGTTGCCCCAATCAACATCAATGGTGATTGAATCATCATCCGTAGCATCATAACCATCACATTTTGAATCTGTAAAACATCGTTAGTCGTTCTAGTAATCAAGGATGCCGATCCAATATCGTCAAATTCGTTATTTGAATAATGAATGACTTTCTTAAAGATTTCATTGCGTAACCGTGAACCAAGCTTTTGTGCTTGTGTCGCTGCAAAATAAACATTGCCCACAGCAGCAATAATCCCAATCAAAGCAATCCCAATCATTTTAAAACCAACTTGCCAGATATAATTAGTATCACCTTTAGCAACCCCGTTATTAATTATATCTGATGTTAAATTTGGCAAATTCAAGTCACAGATAACTTGGACAAACATAAAGGCGGTACCGATGAAAACGGCTAACCATGAGATTCTACTCTTAATTAGTTTAAACATTCATCTTATCCTCCATTCTTAATTCATTAGTTTTTCGCTCCAAATTGAAGCATATCTATCATCCAATAAAATTTTTGTGCAACCAATTGACCATCGATTTTAGTTCCCTTATCCGTCACTGCATAAACAGCCTCAAGTGAGTGTACCAAACATGTCATGACTAGCGACATCAAGGCTCTAAATTCTTCATAAGTCTCGACTTTTAACATTTTTAAATCACAATTTTGATAGACCTGTTGTAAAAAGTCCACCTTATCGGTATCTTTTGATTTATATTTTTCACGCCGCAATTCACGTAGTAATAAACGATAATCCCGACTTTCAATAGCTAATCTAAAAAAGTCCGTATACTCCTTGCTAAGAACATTGACTTTCATCGCATTCGTACCGTCTTTAATCGTTGCAAATAAATCCCCTTGATGATGTTGCAAGCTTGTTAAAAACGAAGCTTGTAACTCATTTTTCATCCCACTTGCAAAATATAAATATAGATCTTGCTTATCTTCGAAATATTGATAAAAACTGCCTCGCGGAATTTGTGCTTCTTTGATGATACGATTAATCGAGGCATCATTAAAACTAACTTGTGAAAATTCCTTGCAAGCAGCCGCCAGCAAACGTTGCTTTTTTTCTGGACTAATATTGAAAAAAGTTTGCTTAGGCATCTTCTTTCCTCCTATTCTTTGCGTAAAGCCTCCACTGGATCGAGCCGTGCTGCACGACTAGCAGGCATAAGACTTGCTAACATACTGATGATGACACTCAACAATATCCCAGCCAAAACATATTGCCAACTAACGGCTACAACGTTAATTTGATAGGCTGTTTGTGTAACATGATTGATTCCAAGGCCTAAAATATAAGTCACAAAAACACCCAAGATTCCAGCACCCAAGCCAATCAAAAAGGCTTCGGCTACAAAGATTCGACTGATATCTTTTTTTCTAGCTCCTAAAGCTTTTAATACTCCAATTTCTTTTGTCCGTTCAACTACCGAGATATTTAAAACTACTAAAATCATAATAGCCGATACAACAAGTGATACAGCCGCAATCGCAGTCAAAACATAAGTTAAGATGTCTAACATTTGTGAAAACATTTCGGTCATCGTCTCTTGCATCGATCCGGTATAACCCATCTTCTTGACTTTTTCTTTGATCTTAGCAGTATTTTCTTTATCCTTAGTGTATAGATAGATTGTATTGGGTTTTAGAGTTTGATTGTACTCTTTAAACAATTGCTTTAAATCTTGATAACGCACAAATAACGTACTCATTGTGGCATTGCCTTCTTGTTCATATAACCCTGAAACCCGATAATTCTTGGTAATATCCGCATCGCCCAGCTTAAGATTAAGTGTAACTGTCTTACCTACAATATTTTTCCCAAGCAAATCAGCTGTTGTCTTATCCAACATAATCTCATTTTTACCAGGAAACTTTCCTTGCTTAACATTTGCTTTAGCAATGCTAGAAGAAATAGTTTGTAGCATCATAATCTTAGCTGAATTTTTCTGATACGAAACGCTATTAGTTCCTAATGAAAAAGCACTGTATCCTAACTCTAATCGATCAACATGTTTGATTTTTGCCAATTTAGCTTGATCTTTAGCACTAAAAGCCATAGCTTGACTAGTCCCTGTTAGAGCAGCCATTTGATTTTGTTGTTGTTTGGCAATGTCTTCTTTTGAGACTTGCATCTGCCCGTTTTGCATCTGTTCTTGTGCACTAGACTTTTTATGAACCTCAGTGATATTAGGGTTGGTATAAGACTTCATTGTTCCTTTGACATAGCTAGTCACACCTTTTCCTAAAGACAACATCAAGACTACCGACATGATTCCAATACTTGAACCAAGTGCTACCAATAAATTACGACTAAGCTTGGCTTTCATATTCAAAAAAGCTAACCGTAGTGCTTTTGTAAAGCTCATATTCTTGCAACTCTTAAAAGTAGTTGACGCTAAAGCTTTAGGCATAGTCGCCTCTTTTTGATATGTATCGCTAATTAGGTTACCATTGTCGATTCGTAAAATTCGACTACAATGACTTGCAACCTTATCTGAGTGCGTCACCATCAAAACTAGCTTACCTGCTTTAGCAATATTTTGTATCATCTTTAAAATAACATCGGTAGTTTGAGCATCAAGCGCCCCAGTTGGTTCATCAGCAATAATTACATCAGGATCATTAACTAAAGCTCTAGCAATTGCTACTCGTTGCTTTTGACCACCAGAAATTTGATCTGGACGCTTATACAAATGATCTCCTAATCCTACTTGCGTTAATAACTCTTTTGCACGCATCTCACGCTTTTTTGTATCCTCATTAGACAAAGTCATTGCAAGTGCAACATTATCTAGCAAATTAAGATGAGGAATCAAATTAAAGTTTTGGAAAATAAACCCTATGCTTTTTTTGTGATAATCTACCAATTCTTGTTGATTATACTCAGCCAAATTACGTTTCTGGTAAAGAATTTGACCACCAAAATCCGAATCTAAGCCACCGATTAAATTCATCAAAGTTGACTTACCGCTGCCTGATTCACCAACAATTGCAACTAATTCACCAGCTTCAAAACTTGCATTAATCCCTTTAAGGGCCTGAAATTCTCCGCCACCTGCAAGCTTATAGTTTTTGGTTACATTATGCAATTCTAATAATCCCATCTAATAAAGCCTCCTCCTCTCACTATATGACAACCTGTCATATGACACCTTGTCATAATATACTATTTATATTAATTTGTCAATATCTTTTCTAGCCAAAAAAGCTTGCCTTAGCAAGGTTTTCACCTTGCTAAAAGCAAGCTTTTATATAATTATTTCGCTGAAGCTCCCGAAACACTATCGAGTTCTTCGGCACTATTAATTTTTTGACCTTCTTCGTAGATTTCAAAATCATCATCAAAAATTTCAAAATCATCTTCGTTCAAAATCCCTTGCTTAACAGCTGCTAGCTGCTTAAGTTCAGGGTTTTCTTTTTGATACCACTCAAATAAAGCTTGGTAATCTAGCGGATAAGTTTCATATCCTGTATAGTTACCATAATCATCACGTAAAGCACGATAAATCTTAGCAAAGTTTTCTTGGCCATCTTTAGTGAATCCATAATCACGCTTACCTTGCTTAAATTCTTCAATAATCTGTGTAATCTTTGAATCTTGTTGCTGTAATTCATCAAATTGAGCAACAACTTTAATAAAGTTAACAAATTTTTCTAAAATCAAGCGCAAGAAAGCTTGCGTTTTTTCATCTTTTAAGTTTCCTTGTTCATCAAAGGCTTGCTTGGCATTTCCTAACAAAAATTCATTTCCTGGCATAACCATTGCATTTACCCCTGGAGCATCCAAGATCTGGCGTAAGTGTAGTTGTGCACGTGAGGTTCCTTGATCATAATAAGAAGCCCCAACAATCATAACTGGTTTGTGCGTTAAAGGATGAATCTTGTATGATAACCACTCAATTACACTCTTTAAGGCTGCTGGTACTGTATGATTATGTTCAGGTGTGGCGATGATTACACCATCAGCTTGTGTAATTTTTTGATTGAGCAATTGAATGATGGTACTTTGCGTTTGATCTTCATCTTGATTAAACAATGGAACATCCTTGATTTCTAGCAATTCTACTTCACAGATGTCACCATAGCTTCGTGCAATGTATTGCATCAATTTGCGGTTATATGAAACTTCTGCATTTGAACCAATAATTCCTACTAATTTCATCTTAATTACCCTCTCTTAGATATTTTCCCATGAAAATTCAGCGGCCGCTTTTTTATCAAGTTCTTTACTGTTTTGCAATTGGCTGATGATTTGAATAAAGATCATGAAATCTGCAAATAAACCATCTATCTTAGCCACCATTTCACTATTGTTCAAGTTTCCATCTTCATCAAAAGCACTTAACGAATGCCCCAATAAAAATTCGGAACTTGGCATGATACGTGCCTTTAATTCTGGTGCATCTAAGATTTGGCGTAAATGCATTTGCGCTCTTGAAGAACCTAATGTTCCATAAGACGCCCCAACAATCATCACCGGTTGATCGACAAATGGAAAATTGCCGTAAGATAACCAATTTAAAGCATTAATCAAAGAAGCTGGTACTGCATGATCGTACTCTGGTGTTGCAATGATGACACCATCACTAGCCGCGATTTTTTCAGATACTACTTTGACACAATCAGGTAATGTTTTATCGGCTGGTTTGTTAAAGAGTGGAAAATCTTTAATTTCAACCAATTCAATTTGTGCTTGGTTGGCAAAATGTTTTTGCATGTATTGTAATAATTTACGGTTGGTAGAAGCTTTTGAGTTAGCTCCAACTAAACCAATCAAATATTTCATTTCTTATTCAAATCCTTTCTAGATACTGTAAAAATATTTAGTTTTGTGTTACTTTTCACATTTTGATACAACGAAATAATACACTCAATCTTCGCGCAATGTCAACGCTTTTACCTAAAAAAACGTATAGATAAACAAAAGACATTTAAATAATTTTTCTATAAATAAGGAAATAAAAAAGTGAGACTTTAGCCTCACTTTTACTTAGACATTTAAAATCCAAAAGAATACGATAAAGACAAAAAACATTGCATACATCAGCGGTGGAACTTCTTTGTGACGCTTAGCAGCAAGCATTGTTATCGGATAAACGATACATCCCAAAGCCAAACCATCTGAGATACTATATGTCAATGGCATTGTTGCAATAATCAAAAAGGCTGGAATAGCAATCTCTAACTTAGACCAGTTAACCTTAGCCATGTTTTGTGCCATTAATACTCCCACAATAATTAACGCAGGTGCGGTTACTTCTGAAGTTACCACTGCAAGCAATGGTGAAAAGAACAAACCAAAGATAAATAAAATCCCGGTTGTGACCGCTGTTAAACCAGAACGTCCTCCCACAGCAATTCCTGCTGAGGATTCTACATAAGCACCAACAGGTGAGGTTCCTAATAAAGACCCAACAAGCATCGCAGTCGAATCAGACATCAATGCTTGGCCTACTCGTGGCATCTTGTTATCTTTCATGAAACCAGCTTGATGAGCCAATCCAACCAATGTCCCTGCTGTATCAAAGAAAGTCACCAATAAAAAGGTTAAGACAACGACTACCATTTGTAAGGAATTGATGTCACCAAGATGCTTTAATGCTACTAAAAAAGTTGGTTCAAGACTTGGTACACTTGCCACAATTGTCGTTGGCACAGGAATAAATCCCATTATCATTCCAAAAATAGCAGAAACTACCATGCCAATAAAAATTGCACCAGGAACATTCATCACCATTAAGATAACGATTAATAATAAACCAAAAATCGTCACCCAAGCACTACCGCTAAATGCGCCTAATTTTACCAATGTCGAATCATCAGCAACAATAAGTTTGCCTCCTTGCAAACCAATAAAAGCAATAAACAAGCCAATTCCAGCAGAAATCGCATATTTCAAGTCAGCCGGAATAGAATCAATGATTAATTCACGTAAATTAAAAATTGTAATAATGACAAATAAAATAGCCGCTACAAAAACTCCAGCCAAAGTCGTTTGCCAAGGAATCTTCATTCCGATACAAACTGAATATGCAAAAAAGGCATTAATTCCTAAACTTGGCGCAGTAGCAATTGGATATTTAGCGCGGATCCCCATTAAAACACAGCCTAAAGCACTTGCTAGCGCTGTTGCCGTAAAAACAGCTCCTTTATCCATTCCAGAAGCACCTAAAATACTTGGATTGACAAACAAGATATATGCCATCGAAATAAAGGTCGTAAAACCTGCCAAGATTTCACGTTTAATTGTCGTATTTAATTCATCAAGCTTAAAAAAGTTAGTGATAAATGTTTTCACCTTAAAATCTCCTCGTTTTATAGTTAAAATAAAATACTTATTTACTATACCTTATATTTTCATAGTATGTAAATAGCTTTTTTTAATCCCAAGATATCTTTTTTTGTTCGGTTTTTATGGATAAAAAACATAAAGCGCTTAGCCTACTTTAGAAATAACAAACATTAAAAAAGCACGGTGAACCGTGCTTTTTTATTAAATATTATTTTTTTCATCCTCAATATTATGTGCAGTTAAATCAATTTCTTCTAATGGAATCAATTTTGTTTTATATCTAATCTTATAGTAAAGATACAAAATTAAAAATAGCGGTACTGACATATAAGTTACAGCGATCGCTTGCCAATCGAAGTTAGTAAACGACTTAACATCTTGGCCAATAATGACTAAAATACATAAGAATAATGCTAAGAGTGGTCCGATTGGGAACCATTTAGCTTTATAGCGTAATTCGCTTAAGTCGTGGCCTTGTGCTTTAAATGCACGTCTGAAACGATAGTGTGCCAAAGCAATACCAACCCAAGCAATAAAGCCCGTCAACCCACTTGCACTTACTAAAAAGCTATATACACGTGTGCCAAAAATACTTGCCAAGAAAGTAAATAAGCCAATTACCGTTGTTCCAAGTAAAGCAAAAATTGGAATACCATGATTATTAACACGACTAAAGATCTTTGGTGCATCACCTGTAACACTCAAGGCAAACAACATTCGCGTTGAAGCATACATTCCTGAATTTGCAGCAGATAAAACAGAAGTTAAAATAACTGCATTCATCACGGCTGCTGCCGAAGCCAAACCAGCACGCTTAAAGACTAAGGTAAACGGACTAATTGCAATATCTGAAGCATCCGAACCTAATAAATTAGGACTTGTATATGGCAACAAGGCTGCAATTACAAAAATTGATAAAATGTAGAAAAGTAAGATTCTCCAAAAGACTTGTTTAATTGCCTTAGGGATACTCTTTTCTGGCGTTTTAGATTCACCTGCCGTAATTCCAATCAATTCAGTTCCTTGAAACGAAAAACCAGCCACAACAAAAACACTCAAGATCGCCGGTACTCCACCGACAAATGGTGCATCCTTATAGACAAAGTTTTCTAGATATGTCGCATGACCACCCATAATTCCAAAAATTGTTAAGAAACCTACCACTAAAAAGATAATAACTGTCACAACTTTAATCAATGACATCCAATATTCCATTTCGCCAAAAGAACGCACAGATAAAGCATTGATTAAAAAGACGATTGTTAAAGCCCCTAAACTAAAAATCCACCCTGGTACGTGAGGAAACCAAAAGCCAAGCACCAACGCCACCGTTGATACATCAACGGCTAGCGTAATCGCCCAGTTAAACCAATAATTCCAGCCCATCGCAAAGCCAAACGCAGGATCAACAAAACGCCGTGCATAAGTCGCAAACGATCCGGTAACCGGAAGATAAGTAGCCATCTCACCTAGAGATGTCATCAAAAAATACACCATTAACCCGATTCCAATATATGCAACCAAAGCTCCTCCTGGTCCAGCAGTTGAAATGGCCGATCCACTTGCAACAAATAACCCTGTCCCAATACTTCCGCCTAATGCAATCATCGATAAATGACGTGTCTTAAGTGTTCTTTTAACATTATTTTCTTTTGCCATGAAGCAAACCTCCTAAATTTTATTGAGGTCTAAAAAACAACAACCAGCTATGACAAACGTGCGGTAATAAAAAGAGCGTGCCTTCGTAAAAAGGTCACGCTCGCGTTTTTCTATCGTTATCTTCTAAATAGCATAAAAAGCCTCATAAATCTCGACAGCGCTCCGTAGTCTGATGTGACTGCGACAGTGTTTAGTCTCTTAAACTAAACCCCAGCAAACCAAGCGTAAAGTCTTGGCTTACTTCGGCACTTACCCCTTTCACCTCTAGTCATGACCTCTTTACAGGCTCTTAAAGGCTACTCTTGGTTTGTGCGACCTCTTTTCGATATCTTTTATTATAACTAAGTTTTCTGAAAAAACAAGTCTTTTTTACTTAATTTTCATTCCAATTAACTTTCAGCTTGGCGAATTTGCTTAGATAGTCCATCTAATTCAAAATCTGTTTGCATAAAAGTCGGATCTTCGATTGGAAAATGTTGTTCAACACTTGAAAATGGTTGCAAACTTAACTTTGCTTCTTGAATCGTAAAGTCTAAGATATGACCACCCATCTCATGTTTATCATCCAAATAATGCAAATGAAAACCAGCAACAGCCATGCCTTCAAACAACTGTGGTGCATAATATCCCACAACTGTACCAGTAGTTTCATTTGCTTCAAAGACACTTTGTTTATCAGCAACTGCAACTAATGGTGGATATGGTTTAGCTTGTTTAGCCACAGCTCTAGTTTTCATATACTTAAATTTTCCACGTAATGTTACGGCAAAAAAGATGTTTTGATAGGCGTGTTGTGCCAAAATTTTTTGCGTTAGTTGTTTAAAATCAAGTTCACTCACTGTTTGAGTAGCTGAATTTTCGTCATTAAAATGAACTGTTGCAAAAGGTGTCAACACATCGTCAGTTAAAACTTGAACTTCACCAGTGTTTAACACTAAATAAGCCACACCATCAAATACAATCATCTCTCCCCCTAAACCTTGGGCAGTTCCGATTCCATAATCACCGTGTTTTAAAAGTTCACCTATGCTTTGTGTACCATCATATAAGCCAGGCACAAGTAAAGCCAAGGTGCCATGTTGATACATTTTTTTCGTGTCTTTTTGCATATTTTCACCTGCTTATTAGTGTAATTGATCTTCTAAGATTTGCTTACCTAATTCTTGATTGTAGCTGTAGTCAACTGGAATATCAACGATCACAGGACCTTTAGTTGCAAAAGCTTGATCTAAAACTTTCTCTAAATCTTTGCTCTTTTCAACACGTAAACCAGTCGCACCAAAGCTTTCAGCATACTTCACAAAATCAACCGAGCCAAATTTAACAGCAGCGGATTTGCCATATTTCATTTCTTCTTGGAACTTAACCATATCATAGTTACCATCGTTCCAAATAATATGCACAATATCAAGGTTCAAGCGTACCGCTGTTTCTAAATCTTGGGCAGAAAAGAGGAAGCCACCATCGCCAGAAACTGAGACAATCTTTGTGTTTGGACGAACTAACGCAGCTGAAATAGCCCAAGGCAACGCTACCCCTAAAGTTTGCATCCCATTACTAAAGAGTAAATGACGTGGTTGGTATGAACGAAAATGACGTGCCATCCAAATATAAAAACTACCAACGTCGACTGTTACAGTCATTTCATCTGTCACACGATCTTGTAAAGCTTGAATGATGCTTAATGGATGAGTGTAAACTTGATCATCTTTGATTGCAGGTGGTTCATCACGCAACATCAATTGTTCACGCAACATATCCAAGTATTCTTTAGAATCATCAGATAAACTATAACCTTTCATGTAAGGCAATAAGAAATCAAGTGTTTGAGAAATGTCACCGACTAATTCACGTTCTGGTTGGAAGTTCTTATCGATTTCTGCACGCATTGAATCAATTACTACAATATGTGCATCGCGACCTGCATTCCAGTTACGTGGTTCATATTCGATTGGATCATAGCCAATAGCGATTACTAAGTCACTCTTCTTAAGTAATTTATCCCCTGGTTGGTTTCTAAATAAACCTACACGTCCAAAGAAATCAGCTTCTAATTCACGTGGAATGATACCTGCTCCTTGAAATGTTTCTACGACTGGTAAATGTGTTTCAGCAATCAAGTTGCGAATTGCTTTTGTCGTTTCTGGATCTGAAGCTCGCATACCTAAAAGTAAAACAGGCAATTTAGCTTCTTTAATACGTTGTGCCAATAAAGTCGATTCAACCGGACTAGCTGGTCCTAATTTAGGATCAACTAACGGTGCGATTACTTCTGTCTTAACTTCTGAGTCAGTCACGTCTTGTGGCACGGACACAAAGCTTGCACCTTGCTTGGATGCTTGAGCTTCTTGGAAAGCATTAGCGATTACTTCAGAAATGTTTTCTGGTTCTTGAACTTCAGCACTGTATTTAGTAATAGGAGCAAACAACGATGCATTATCCATACTTTGGTGTGTCAAACGCAACAAGTCTGTTCGTTGAACTTGACCTGCAATTGCCAAAACAGGATCGCCTTCAGCAGTAGCCGTTACTAAACCTGTTGCTAAGTTAGAAGCTCCCGGACCAGAAGTTGCAATTACAACCCCAGGTTTGCCTGTGATACGTCCAATCCCAGCAGCCATAAAAGCAGCATTTTGTTCATGGCGTGTCAAAATAAACTTAGGTGCTTTAGGATTATTAGGATATTCTAAACGTTCGAAAACACGATCAATCTTAGCACCTGGAATACCGAAAACATATTTAACATCATGATTAATCAAACTATCGACAATGGCATCTGCGCCATAGTACTTTTCTTTATCATCTTTAGTCATTTTATTTCTCCTTATGTTCCTTTTTTGAAAAACATTGCAAAAAACTTACTTTTTCATGTTAGCACGCATAAAATCAAAAAACTAGTATTATTTTCTTTTGTGAAAAACTTAATATTTTTAAAGTAAAAAAAGTCGTAATTTTAAGGATTATCGTTTTAAAACTTTGTGAATTTGTGCAACGAATAACGACTAATTTGAAACGTTTTCATTATTTTATCATAAAAAAAGCGAAAGCTTACTTCCGCTTTTTTCACTATTTATTTTCATTTTGGTCAATCTCAAATGTTATTCCTTTAAACTTGGCTAACAAATATTGATCAATCTTTAAGTTTGGATCATTCCAGTTAACACGTGGAAAATCTTTAACCTCAAATACTTCCCACAATAACTGTGCTACCGTCACATCATCTAAATACTGTGCCCAACGCTGATCAGCTTGTGCAAAAGCTGTATTTAAAACAGCTTCAGCTTTAGAAGCAATCGGTTCGAAATCTTGAAAAACCTTATTAATAAAACCTAAATTGGGAAATGTACTAACATCTCCTTCAGTTGCTTGAACCACTTGCAGTAAGGTGATTCCTTTTGGATCAACCGCTAAACTAAAGCCCCCGTTATTTCCAGACACAGATTTGACCAAGCCACTAACAACTAACTTCCGCATAATCTTACGCAAATATGTTTGTGAACCGCTTAAACGATCATGAATAACATGCGATGAGATGGGCACGTTTTGTTCTTGTGTTGCTAGTAACGCCATAATGCAAGCTGCTTGCTCTAAACCTTTTGTCAGTTGCATGACATTGCCACATCCTTTCACAAAAAATAATACTCAAACGACTTTATGGATATTTAATATCTACATTAGATATTATACATTAAATTTTAAATAAATGCTATCTTTAAATTGGTTAAATTAGCTAAATTTAGCCTAAAAAAATAAGCAAGACATAACATCTTACTTATTTTAGCGCCGTCTTTTAAATGGATCTTCAAAACTATACCAGCCGAATTCATTTTTTTGTGGTCGCATTGCCAACAATAACGATACTAATTCACCTAAAAACGGTACAAACATTAATACGCATAAAATTGCAGGTAATTCTGCATCATGATAACGTCGAATCAATGCGGTAAAATTGATGAAATAAAATAATAACGCCCAACACATTCCCAAAAAAACAACTACTCGTAATACCAAATCTTGATTAATATTACTTGGCAATAAATAAACAATAGCCCCTAAACAAACACTAAATAGGATGGTTAAACACCATAATCCTGCATATCCCCACCAAAAATCGCCAAGTCCCATGCGCTTATTGATGGTCAACCAATCGCGCAACATCAATTTAGTCGATGTGATTAAGCCAGGTTTGCGTGATTCGTTTTTGGGCAAATTTTCTATACTTTTTGGTTTATATTGCGTAAATAACTGTTTTAGCTCTTTTTGCTCATCTTGAAAATTACTAAACCAATCTTGCGTAGTATTTGTTTGCATTTGTTGTTTATCTTCAATGTCTTGTTGTGGCTTTGATTGCCATTTTAACTGAGCTTGATCATGGCCACAATAAATACAGTAGTTAGCATTGACTGGAATTTGTTTTTGACATTGCTTACATTCTTTAGTTTCTGTGTTCATTAAACTAGCTAAAGTCCCACAAAAAGTACAACTTGTGTCTGTTAGCTTAACTTCATGTCCACATTTTTGGCAATACATCTTACACCATCCTCCTATGTTTTCCACATAATTATAACATGAACTTCATTTAATAAGTATTAGATTGTAAAGCTCACTACACTTTTATTATCCAATCTATCCTTTATTTGAGACTAACTCAAGTGTATAATTTATATCATTAACCACTATTTCGTTAAAAAAATCTTATTTTCATTTTGTTAACGTTGCATCTTTTAGTCGTTAAGTTTATCATAACCAATAATACTAATTAATTGCGAAAGGATAACTATTCTATGAATAATTTACCAGATGAACAACATAAACGTTCTAATAGAGCTCAATCTTCTTGCAAAAAAAATAAAATCAAACGTACTTGTTTTTTTTGGGGATTATTATTTTGTGTTTGTCTAATTGGCTTTGGCATTCATTATGGTTTTAAACGTTATCGTGCAGCTCATAAGGCAGCTGATTCAATCTATAATTCTAGCAATATTCAAAAAGCACGTGATGTTAGTGCAACTTTAAAAAAAGGTAAACCAGTCTGCTTATTGTTAATGGGAACAGATACAGGTGCATTAGGACGAACATTTAAAGGGCGGACAGATACTATGATCGTAGCTGTTCTTAATCCACAAAAAAAGATGATGACTGTCGTCAGTTTACCACGTGATGCCGAAGTTGCTGTTTATGGTCATGAAGACTATTTCCCAAGTAAAATCAACTCGGCATATGAATATGGTGGTTCAGCAGCTGCTGTTAAAACAGTCCAAAAATATTTGAACGTACCAATCGACTTTTACGCAACCATCAACATGGGAGGCTTAGAAAGTCTAATCAATGCAGTTGGCGGTGTTGATATTGAACCAACTTTAACATTTTCTTATGATGGACAAAGTTTTACTAAAGGTGAAAAAACGCATATGAATGGTAAACGCGCCTTAGCTTATGTACGGATGCGTTATGATGATCCTTTAGGCGATTATGGTCGTCAAGAACGCCAACGCCAAGTCTTAATTCAGTTGGCTTTCAAATCAACCAAGCTTACTAGTTTATTAAGCGATAATTTCTTAGATACAATTTCTAAACAAATGACGACTGACTTAACCTTTAACGAATTAGTTGCATTAGGAACAAAATATCGTGTAGCCACTCATGGTATGACTTCTGATCATTTACAAGGCGAAACTAAAACTGTTGCTGGACAATCATTTGAAATTCCTACAACGGAAGAAAAACAACGTATTACAGATTTATTACGTAAAGCCCTCGAGCTTAGTCCTGCCCAAACTGGAAGTACGTTATCTTCTTCAAATCACATTGATTCTAAATAATAATTAAAAGGCCATGAAACAACTTCAATTTAGGTTGTTTCATGGCCTTTTTAGTTGTCAAATTTTCAATTATCGCGGTGCAAACTTTTATGTTTAAGTACCAAGCGGCTAAACAAAATAACGATACATGCTAAAAATAAACTTAAAAAGACTAATAATGTTAAGTCTTTTAACTGTGAAATATCATTTATAACCATTAAATGATTTATTTCTAAAGGAAAATTTTGTTTGTCTAAGAATAATAAGCGTTGATTATCTAAGAAATGATATATTTTACTACTTAAGTTTAACAAAGTTTCGCAAATTAAAGTACCGACTAAAAAATCACCGATTCCTGCCATGATTGCCGCTAAAAATAATAACAGTCCATTCTTTTTCCAAAAACATCTAAAACTAGCCTTAGGTGTTGCTAAAAAAACGCCTCTTGTAGCAAATGATACCAATCCAACTACAAGTAATATGAGTGAAAAAACAACAATTATTACAGCTAATATTTTGATGTTGCTAAATTTTTGAATAACTGCTTGATACAATGCATCGTTTGTTTGAAGTAAATAGTTGGTATCTGCGATGACTTTTTTAGCTTGTTTGATAAAGCTTAATCTAGAGGAAAAATCTTTCAACTCAAAAGTTGCTAAATCAGCTGATTGGTTATTGCCTTTTAATTGATTAGCTAGATTATATGAAACATAAATTGTATTAGCCGGTTCTTGTTTTACACCGTTTAGACTAACACCAAAACCATAAAACCCCTCTTGTGCTTGATAAATTCCAATAATCTTTAATTTATACGTTTTTTGCTGTTTGGAAATCTTTAGACTATCTCCCACATGTAAATTATTTTTATGGGCTAAATTACGTTCGATAACTGCATTTTGTTTTAAATTATCACTGGGCTTAAGACCACGACCTTCGATAATTTTATAATTTCGTGTCACAAATTGATTGATCTGACTAGTATGTAACACTCCGGTCAACGTGATATCTGGATTATCTAACATAAAATCCAATTCGTCATCTGGTGCAGAAGCAATTGTAAAATTAAGGCCTTGAGCGGTAGTCGAGCTGTATTTATTATAACTTTTCACTTGCTTAAGCTGAGCTAATTGAGTAATAACCTTACCAGAGATTCCACTAAAATCAAGCTTAGTATCATTTTTTTGTTGCAAAGACTTAATTGCTGGTGTCGTTAGGATCACACTTGTTTTAGCTTTTTGCTTAACTGTTTTTTCCAGTAAATTTGCTGTTTGATAAATACTTAGACCAGCCATTCCCACTAAAAACGCAACTAAGAAGAATACTAGTTTTGCTGTTGGCTTGAGTAACTTTTTCATCCGCACCCTCCTTTTTTGTCAATAACCGCTAGGATAATTTTAACTAAAAAGTATGAATTATATTTGACCAAAGTTAGGATAAACATCAAAAAACGACCAGCCTTAAGCTAGTCGTTATCTTACTCAGTTTTATTTCTAAATTTAAAATATACGCGTGAAACCAGTTCTGCTAAGAAAAAGCCCATCGCAATGGAACCTGCAATCAACACTACTTGTACTAAATAAACGATGGCTTCACTGTTATTACCAAAAGCAAAATTACGTACAGCCCGATACGCTTGTCCTCCTGGAACCAATGGAACCAAGCTAGGAATATTAAATAAAATCATGGGCATTTTCTTAAATCGGGCAATAAACATCGAACTTAAACCAATTGCTAAGGCTGCCGTCAAATTGCTTAACACCATTCCTGCGTGTTGATTCATCATAAACTTATAAATCAGCCAACCTAATACTCCCACGCAACCACAGCCATTTAACGCCTTACGTGGGACATTTAAAATCACCCCAAAGCCCACGGCAGATAGATAACTAAAAACTATGTTAATCAAAATTTGCATCGTTTATCCTCCATCACCAAAAGCGCAAGATAATTCCAACACCCATACTAATCGCACAAGCCGATAAAAAAGCCTCGGTTGCACGCGCAATCCCACTCAAAATATGTCCGGCTAAAATATCTCGTACTGCATTTGTCAAAGGTACTCCCGGAACAAGGGGCATAATGGCTCCAATCACAATCATATCTGCATTTATCCCTAAATGATACTTAACAGCTAACAAAGCCATAAATGCCAAGACTACTGAACCTAAAAATTCACTAACAAACTTTAATTTAAGCTTGATATTAACCCAATAATAAACTGCATAGCCTACCGCTCCAATTACAAAAGTTGGTAAAAAATCAAACCAACTACCCCCATATAAAACTTGCAAAGTGCTACTAACTAAAGCAGCCCCTAAAACTTGCCATCTAAAAGCAAAAAAAGGAACTTTTTCATCGATAGCTTGTAATCTACTATAAAGTTCAGCCAAAGTAATTTTTTGAGCTTGAAAAGCACGCGAAGCATCATTAACACGAGCAATCTTTTCTAAATCAATTCCAAAACGGCGCTGAATAGGCTGAACCTGTGCGTTATGCAAAGAAGGAATCGACATCATGATTCCCGTAGTTGTTTCAAAAATTTTAGGGTCACTGATGCCAGCGTTTCTAGCAATCCGATACAAAGCATCATCAACCCGTGCCATATCTGCTCCATTTTCTATCATCAGCTTTCCAGCTAGCATCACAGCGGCAATTGCTAAATCTTCTTTTGTTTGTTCCATTCCCTAAACTATTTCCTTTCATTAAAAATTTAGCTGCGCAAATTAGTTTTAACTGCAACTAAGATACCTATGACCGTTAAAAATATAAAACTTGCCATCACCATAAACAACACTGTATAAGAAAAACTATCAATAATCAAGCCCCCAATTAAAGGTCCTACTGCACTACCACAAGAAGATGCTATCCTGACAAAGCCTTGATAGCGCCCTTTTTCACCGACACTGCTCAAATCATCAACAATTGCTGGAATCGTTGGGAAAGTAAAGACTTCAGCTAAGGTCACTAAACACATTGATAAAACAAAATGTGGATAATCTTTGGCAATTATTAAAGAAGCAAATGCAACAGCAAACATTCCACCACCAAAATATAATTTATGCCAAATATTGACATTAAAATGATCATCACACCAACTGATGATAGGCTGTGCTGTGACAATGATAATTCCATTGATTGTCCATAAGAAACTGTATTTATGCAATGCTATCCCTAACTCACGCATATAAACAGAAAGATTTGATTGCCATTGTGAATAACCCAAACCAACAGCTACATAAAGTGCTAAAATCGTGAAAATTACGATAATATGCTTTTTAGAAGTCTTTAGCCCTTCTTTAGCAGTTGGATTTTTGCGACCTTCAAAGACATGTTGTGGCACAAAATAATGATAAAAGGCTAAAATTAAAAAGACTACATACAATGAAAAATTAATAATAAAAATTAGTTCAATATTGATATCTACTACATAGCCTACCAAAAGAGTGCCAATCACCACACCAATGTTAGCCATAAAATACATCATATTAAAAATGTATCTAGCATCTTTGCCTTTAACTGCAGTAGCAAGTGAATTGACAATCGTGCTAGCAATTCCGCCACCAAAATTATCAAGAATTAAAAATATCGGATAAGCTGGCCATCCATTGAAAAAAATCAACATAAAAACTGACAAGCTCGCAAGTGCTAACGATGCCAATAAGAATTTGCGTGCATCATAATGATCATAAATATACCCACCAATATAACTTCCAATAATTAAAGATAATGAATTAAAAAACAGCACTATCCCTGCAGTTGTCAAGCTTTTTCCTAGATAATCATGCATATATACAGTCGTCAGCGGCCACATAAAACTGGTCCCGACCGATACAATAAAGTTTCCTAACAAAAGCCACTTTAATTGAAGCTCTTTTGTTTTTGCCATTTTAAATTCCACCCTCTTTAACCATATTTAGCTATGCTAATTATACTATTACAATTAACTAAAACAAAGTATTCATTTTAATAAAAATAAAAGACCGCTAACTGCTACCAGTTGCGGTCTTTTATTACTTAATTAACAGACGCTTAAGCTTTGTTAACGTTAGATGCTTGAGGTCCACGATCTGTTTCTTCAATGTCAAACGTTACGCTTTGACCTTCTTCTAAAGTCTTGTAACCTTCACCTTGAATAGCAGAGAAGTGCACGAATACATCACTACCGTCTTCACGTGTAATAAAGCCAAAACCTTTGTCTGCGTTAAACCATTTTACTGTTCCTTGTTCCATAATTGGAATCCTCCTTGATACGCCTTTGTGGCAAATAAAAATTGTTGTAGTTCTGAATGGCGCATTCTGGGGAAAGTTAAGAAACGTTCTGTCCACAATAACCGAAACAAAAATACACTTATGATTATAGCATAGCCTTATTTTGTTTAACAGTAATATGCCTTATCGTAACTATTCCTTAACAAAAACATAATGTGCAGCTTTATAACCAATGCTTGATCGACTACCATCTTTGTTTAATTTAAACGAAATTGGACCTTCAAATGGCGCATGTTTTAAAACCGTTAATTCGTCACCGATATTTAATTGAATATCATCTAAGTAGGTCAATAAATCATGATTGTCGATGAAACGATCAACAATTACAACGCTACCTTCTTTAGCATCCGCCAAGACTTGATAACTATCTTCTTGATAATTACCTGCCTTATCTGGGATTACTCCACCATGTGGGCAATGTGTTGGATGGCCTAAAAATTCTTCTAAATGATCCATCAAAGTATCACTAGTCACATGTTCTAAGACTTCTGCGTCATCATGAACATCTTGTAATTTATAATCGAGCTTAGAAACAAGGAAGGTTTCCCACAAGCGATGGCGTCTAACTAATTCTTCAGCCACTTTGACCCCTTGTTTAGTCAATGAGATACCTGCATAAGGCGTATGCTCGACTAGCTTTTCTTTAACCAACTTGCTAACCATTTCAGTTACCGAACCAGCCGCAACATTTAGACTCAAAGCTATTTGTTTATTTGAAACTTTCCGTTTTCTACCACCTAATTCAAAAATAATCTTGAGATAATCTTCTTTTTTTGGTGTCACTTTTTTCACCTCGTTTGTCTCTTTGCTCTCTAAAAAAACAATTAATCTTTTTGTTAGGCATCCCTAAAATAATTTAATTATAATTCCAAAATTTCAAAAATGCAAGCACAGTAAAATCGCTTACGTTCTAAAAATTTATTGTAAAAATAATTGCATATCATCTGGCAACGGACTTATAAAAACATGTTTTTGACCTGTTAATGGATCTTTAAAGGTCAATTGATAAGCATGCAAGGCCTGTCGCTTTAACATCAAAGACCCACCATAAAGCTCATCGCCTAATAGTGGATGACCTAAATGACTAAAATGTGCACGAATTTGATGGGTACGTCCGGTATGCAACTTAATTTCTAAAAGCGCACCATCTTTAAGATGCTGTTTGCACCAATACTCGGTTTTAGCATCTTGTCCAGCTCGCATGACTTGGCGCTTAATTTCGCCTTCTTTTTTTCCTAAAGGTAACTCAATTATACCATGTGTTTGCTTGATTTGACCGCTAACCAAAGCTAAATACCGTTTATCTAGGCATTGCCATCCATCTTTTTGATTAATCAAACTTTGGGCAAAAGTATTTTTAGCAAATAACACCAATCCACTCGTATAACGATCTAGTCGAGTGATAATATGTGGATTAATATTTTCAGCTTTTTGTCTAAGTAAGTAGCCTTTGACGCGATTAACCAAGGTATCTGCTTGATTGCTTGGGCCAGGTACACTCGTCAATCCTGCTGGTTTATCAACTACTAACCAATTTTGATCTTCGTAAACAATTTTGACTGGTTCGTGACTGACTAACACTTCTGGTTTATCAGGTTCTGCTGGTAATTGCAAAGTTACCTTTTGTCTGGCTAAAACTTTAGCATTTAAAGTTACCTTTTGGTCATCAAGCAAAAGCGCCCCCTGACCATTACGTAATTTGCTCAACAAGCGTCCACTGACCCCGTGTTGTTTTAAAAAACTTTTTAAATTTAGCGTTTGTTCGCTATCATTTTGCCACACAAATTTCATTCATTAATCCTTTCAAGTTTCCTTGCTAAAAAAGTCTTGCCTAAAAGCAAGACTTAAAAACTACTCTTTACAGTTATCTAAGTTATTTTTCACGCCAATAAATCATGGCCAAGATGTCCCCCAACATCACAAAGATCAATAAAAACAATAAGATCTTTAAACCCACATAACCTTCCTTGACTAATTGTTCGATCACATCAGGACCAAAACAATACAAAATAATCCCTGCTAGCAAGGCAAGCATCTCGGCATAATTTCTTTTCGGTAACCTATCCATGCCTTCTTCACCTCACATACTCTTAAACTTAATTATGTGTTGCGAATTTGCAAGCGCAAAAACGCAAAATAACTAAGTCCTATACTAATTATACTTAAAAGAATTAAAATAATAAAGAGCATTGTTGGATTATAATGTCCCAAAGCAACATTTGGACTATAACCAAAGACAAAACTATAGGCATTTTGTAAAACTCTTAGCGATGCTACTAAAGTCTCTTGTTTAATAGCGGACGTCATTAAATTAATGCCTAAGAGTCCCCAAGAAAAAGGTCCGCTGATCACTAAAATGACTAATATAATCTTAACTGTGCGACTGCATAATGCAAAACAAACTGCTAACATCATCACTACCGCACCTAAACTAAGCAAATCCAAAAAATCAAGCCCTACGCTTAAAAGCTGATTTTGCCAAGCATAGGCAAATAAATGACCATAAAAATCGTCATAATTATCGACCATGATAATTCCTAAAGGTTTTTGAATCAAATTGTAAATCAACGTATTAAAAACGGCTATCAAAAGGCTAACAAGAATTAAGGTTATACTTTTAGCTTGCCAAAAAGTCTTGCGCGAAATTGAATTTTGTATCAAATAAGTAAACTTTCGTTGATTACCTACACTAATAATAATGATAGTAAGAGTTCCGATAAACTTAAATGAAATATCAAATAAATGAAAAGCAAAATTGTGTAAATTAGTGAGATCGTTCAAATTCCAAACAATATTCATCACCATAGGTACCAAAGCCAATATACCATAAAGTAACATCCACACACTGAATAGATGTTTTATGACAACATTTCTTTTATTTTTCATTTGCTTGCACCTCTCATAAAACATTTGGATTACTTGGACTAGTTAAATATATAAATAGTTTTTGCAAATCAACGTGCTCAATATTGACTAAATCAGGTAAGATGCGTTGCTCATCTAAGGCACCATAAACATAGCTTCCTTGTAAATTACCTAAATTCTCTTTTCCAATTACATTTAAACCTTGCGTATAGGCATCTACTTCGTCTTTAGGTCCAGTAATCAGATAAGCTTGTTTTAAAACATCTTCAACATCTTCATCAAGTAAAAGTTTTGAATTAGCTAAAATAAAGACATGCTCTAAGCTAGCAGCAATTTCTTCAATTAAGTGCGTTGAAATCACAAATGTCCGTGGCTTGTTTATATAGCTTTCCAACAATTCTTTATAAAACAGTTCACGATGACTCGCATCTAAGCCTAAGACTGGCTCGTCTAAAAAGATAAATTTGGCCGGTACACACAATGCAATGATTAGCTTAAAAATCGAACGATAACCGGTTGATAGCTTACCATACATTTGTTTTAAATCGACTTTAAAAGCTCGGGCTAATTTAGCTGCATATTCAAAATCAAAATCACCATAAAATAAGGCAGTATCCCGCAAAATTTTGCTTAATTTTTGGCTTTTTGCATAAAAATCTCGTTCACTCATCAAATAAATCTGCCCTAATAGTTCATCATTATTCATGATGGGTTGTCCATCTAATAAAATTTCTCCTTCTTTAAGCAATAAACGCGTGCTAAGCAAATTTAATAATGTGCTTTTTCCTGCGCCATTGTTTCCTAACAATCCATAGATTTTTCCTTCGGTTATTGTTAAATTAATTTGATTTAACACTGTTTTCTTTCCAAAATTTTGACTAAGATTTTTTACTACTATTTCACTCATCTTCTTTTATCCCCCTAACAATCAAAGCACTAATCTCTTCTGGTTTCATATTTAATTTCTTAGCTTCTTTAATAAGTTTGACAACATATTCTTGATAAAAGGCTTCTTGTCTTTTGTGCAACAAAAGTTCATATGCGCCGGGTTTAACAAACATCCCTAAGCCACGCCGTTTTTCAAGTAGATTGGCATCTACCAATATATTCATTCCCTTTAAAATGGTTGCTGGATTGATATGAAAGTTTTGTGAAATTTCTGTTGTCGAAGGAATTTGCTCATTTTCACGAAACACTTGCGTAAAGATCGCCTCTTCTATTTGATTTGCCACTTGTAAATATAATGGCTCTGTGCTATTAAAATTAAAGCGCATCTCTTTTTCCTCCCTCAGTTAGCTATCTGGTACAATAATCTTGAGGTGATTTAATGTCTAAATACATTCGTAATGCATTACTATTTTTAATTTTCTTTTTAATATTACTTTATCTAGTTAAAAGCGCCAATCCTTGGCTATTAGTTTGTGATCAGTTAGCACAAAAACTAACTGGTTTACTCTTAAATCCGACTAGTTTTGCGCTTATTAAGGTCTTAACTAACCTAGCTAGTTATCAAGCCACCAGTGTTTTAGGTTTTGTTTTAGCAGGCGTCATCTGGTTTAAAACGGGCTTTGTTAACGCTAGCACTTGTATAGTGTTACTAGGCACCTTAAACTTTATCTGTGGCCAAAGTAAGCCTTTAATTCAGCGTGCGCGTCCGGCTAATAAACTTGTAGAAATCGGCGGTTTTAGTTTTCCTAGTGGACACACCTTTGCAGCTGTTAGCTTAGCGGTTTTGGCCTGTTATTTCTTGTTTAGCCATTTCAAACATCGTTACTTAAAACAAATCTGCTATCTCTTAGCAGGCGGCTTTGTCTTGTTTATTGCTTTTAGCCGTGTCTTTTTACGTGTTCATTATTTTAGCGACACCTTAGCAAGTGTCTTATTGTTTGGTTTTTTATGGAATCTCTTTTTGGCTATTCGCTTATTCATAGCGCAAAGCTGCAATCGGGTTTAATTTAGCTGCGCGCAAAGCTGGCAACGTTCCTGCTAAAAAGGCTATCATCATGATAATCAAAATGATAAGCAAACTATCCTTTAACGTAATTTGTATTAAAGTAAAACCATCTAACCCAGTTAGAAAAGATTTAACCGCTACATTATTAATTACAAAACTGCTTATAAATGCTCCCATAACGCCCAAAAATGAGCCCCAAAAGCCTAATAGCAATGCTTCTGTACTAAAACTTAAGAATAATTTAGAACTACTCATCCCCATGGCTTTCATCAAACCAATTTCTCGGGTGCGTTCCTTAACTGCCATGTAAAGCGTATTGATAATTCCAAAGCTTGCTGCTAGTAAAGCAATCGCTCCAAACAACGTTAAAACTCCAGTAGTTGCACTGACAAGCTCTTTGACAGAATTAATCTGATCTTCAATTGTCGTTAAATCATATCCCTTAGCACTTAATTTTTGCTTTAAGTCTGTAACATCAACATGTTTATTTCGCAAGCGTGCAGTTACAATATAGTAATTTGCTTTAAGATTATCCGGTAAATTAGTTTCATTAATCGCTTTAATAGCTTTAACCGTTCCAACACTAACAATAGCTACGTTTGATTGAATCAAACTCTTATTACGAATACCGACAATTTTAACTGGTATCGTTTGAATTTCACCACTAACTTGTTGTTTAGCAGCTAAATCAACTTGCTTATTTAAAGCAGCTTGCGCATTTTTAAATCCTAAAGCTTTAACATAATCTTTAGGCAACACGATTTCTAAGGCATCCGTCGTTTTCTTAGGTTGTCGCCCTAACATTAAATCCACTTGCGAACTACTCAACACATTTTGCGCGTCAAGGGTAAATCTTTTAGCGCCTTTCGTTGTGATATATTCGATACTAAAACTTTCTAGCGGTTGGACATCCTTTAAAGCAGATATCTTTTTTAATTGCTCAACATCTTTAGCCGTTATTTTACCGAGTGTTGCACTACTTTGATTTTCATCATATTCAGGAACTCCTGCAACCTTTTTTGTATTAGCTTGTAGCATCTTACTAATCGTTACCGTATCTTTTCCGCCTGCATTAGTCAATTGTTTTTCTACATAATCATTGACACCTGCTTTAACTCCTAATGTTAATGAAATTGTCACAGAGCCAACGAAAATCGCAATAATCGTCAAAATGCTTCGGCCTTTATTACGCCATAAATTGGCACTAGCTGTTGCTAAAATATCCGTAATTTTCATCTAGTTTTCCTCCTCAACTACCAAGCCATCTTTAATTTGAATTTGGCGTTGACATTTCTGTGCCAGCTCAGAATCATGTGTCACAATTATTAAAGTGATATTTTTTTGGCGATTAAGTTTAAACAATAGTTCTTCTACTTTTTGGCCCGTTTTAGAATCAAGATTTCCTGTGGGCTCATCGGCAAAAATAATTTCTGGTTGGTTAACTAGCGCACGCGCGATGCAAACTCTTTGCTTTTGTCCCCCCGATAAATCGCTGGCTTTATTTTTAGCCTTATCCTCCATTTCAACAGCTCTTAATGCTTCTAGTGCCATTTGCTTTCGTTTTTTACCTGTAATTTTAGCTATTTTCAACGGTAACATCACGTTTTCTAAAACCGTTTCTTTTGGATTTAAGAAAAATTGTTGAAAAACAAAGCCAAAGGTTTTATTACGCAATGAATTTAATTCCTTATTGGTTAACTTAGCAGTATCTTGTTGTGCTAATAAAACTTGTCCGCTTGTTGGTCGATCAAGTAACGCTAAAATATGCATCAAAGTTGATTTACCTGAACCACTCTTACCTATGATTGCTACACTTTGGCCCTTATCAATGGTTAAATCAATTCCTTTTAAAGCGGTAAACAATGTATTTCCTGCACCATATGTGCGTGTTACTTGCTTGGCTTTTAAAACTTCCATTCTCCATCCCCCTTAATTGGTTAGTTACTTATGTAATTAACTATATCACCAACGCATTTTTCGTGCAACCTTTAAGCATAAAAAAAGCCTTCACTTGGAAGACTCTTCTTTATCGTGATAACTTTCATAGGCTTCTTTTAACGACAATTTCTTTTGTTTGGCTAATTTTAATACCGCTTGCCAATCTTTAGTCGTCAACTTCGTTACATCTACACCTTGTTTGGTTAATTGTTGTTTAGCCGCTTTTATTTCATCATCTGTCGGTTTATTTTCTTCATCGACAGTATAACCTAAACTCTTTAAAATCTTATTATTTTTAGCTTGAAGCTTTTTAGCCTTAATACGAATTTCATCATAATAAGACTTATTGATGCTTCCATAATCCAAAATAACTGCAAGTTTGGTATTAGAAGCAGTATATTGCGAAGATTTAGTTAACTGCTTAGCTTTAGTATAGGCCTTATTAAAAATTGCAAGTTCCTTGATAACTTCTTTTAATTCGGCTTGTTGCTGTGAAGCACGTCGGATCAAAACCAAGAAGCCTTCATCAAATTGTGCCACTTGACTCATCTGTTCTTTAGCTTGCTGGTAGTTTTTTTGCGTAATATTATCTAAGGCACTACGATAAAGCTGAACTTGTTGTAGATATTCATTTCCTTGTGGATTGTTTTGGTTTCTACGCAAAGCATCTTCTAAAATTGCCTGAGCCTGTGCGTACTTTTCTTTTTTAACTTCTTTTTTAGTTTGTTGTAGCGCACTGTTAAATTCTCGTTTAGTTTCAATTGACTTAGTCACACCAAAACCAACAAAAACTATCGCAATCACACAAGTTATTATGACCCATCCTAGCCAACGTTTCATCTTCTCACCACTCAGTTTTTCTTACTTTCTTGTAATTATAACATTAATCTATAAAAGATTGTTTATTTTCAAAAAAATTTTACATACTAAAAAAGATGGCATACACCATCTTTTACTTATAAAATTACAAACATTGATAAAATCGCTACAGCCACTAAACCAATCACAACTGACAAGCCCATCGAACGTGAACGATAAGCTACCACAATTACGATTAACGAAGCTAAAATCTTAGCTATATGATCTAGTCCTACAAAAGTATAGTTTGTTGTATCCATAAAAACATCTTTAACAACTAGGGCTGTAAAAAGCGAAACTGGCACATATTTCATCCATTCATTGAACCATTCAGGAATCTTACGTGTCGAAAAAATCCGTAACGGGATGAAACGTGGAATATAGGCCACGCACATCGATAAAATAATTAAAATGAAGTGATTAAAAGAAGTCATCTGCATCGTCTTTATTCCTCTGATTTTCTACTAATTACTTTACGACTAGCTGCCGGTTTAATGCGCCGGAGCCAAAAATTGTTTGTCTTTCCATGTCTTACAAGATAATCTTCAATCGCAAAACCAACTAAAGATGCCAACAACGTAGCCACAACCAAGCCCATAGTGCCTTTTAAAACAACCATGAAAAAGGCTGCCAAACAGCCTGCAATAAGACTGATAACAATCGTTAACTTGTTTTTGACTTGCATAATAACCATATATAAGAATAGGGCCGTCAAAGCATAATCTACAATCGCTAAATTAATTGAAATCAAACCGCCAATTAAACTACCAATCAAATTAGCTCCGGTCCAAAAAAGCAATGACCAATGCTCAACTTGTAATGCATCTTTAGGTGTCCATGTTTTATCCGTAGCAAATTTTAAATAGTTAACGGCATAATTTTCATCGTTTAAAGACGCAGCAAAGAAGTACAAAAATTTCTTGCTTGTCCCTCGCATATATTGAGACAAACTAGATCCTAAAAGTGCATAACGTAATTCTAGGAAAAATAGCATTAATAAAATTGTATGCATCGGTGCATTAGTTGCCAACATCGATGCAATCATAAACTGTGCACCACCCGAAAACACCAACAACGATACTAAAGTGGTTAATAAAGCGTTAAAACCAGCTGCATGTAGTAAAATTCCACATGCTAAACCAATCGGTACATAGCTCAAGCACAGTGGTAAGGCAATCTGAAACACCATTACCCAACGTGACTTATTTTCTTCCACGACATGTTTCCCCCACTATCAATTAATCTCTAAAACGTCTCCATTTTCGATTATAGCATAGCTCCTAAACAATTGTTCATCTTTTTTTAGCCGATGATAATTTTTTCTGTAAGATATCGCCCTTATTTTATCAAAGTTGCTCAACTAAATTAGTTATTTTAAAACAAAAATACCCTCCTTACTGAAATTATCCAGTAAAGAGGGTACTTAGTAATTCTTAGCTTGTAAATCTATTATTTTTATTGATCTGCTTCAACATTTTCTAAAGATTCTACATAAGTCATCTTGCTTCTTAAAGCACTCATTACAATCCATAAGAGTACCAAACAAATTACAATATAAACAACTTGTACCAAGACAGAAGTTGTAATTTGACTTGCTCCTAAGCCTGAGTTTAAAGCTTGACGGAAGCCATAAACCGAGTAAGTCATTGGCAAGTATGGATTGATTGCTTGGAAGAACCCATCCATTCCTTTGGTGATTTCAATTGGGAACGAACCACCACAAGAACCTAATTGGATTACCAAGAAAATCATACCTAAGAAACGACCTGGGTTGCCTAATGCCATTGATAAGAACATAATCAAATACATTGCCGTCAATGAGAAGCTAATTCCATTGATTAAGAAGCTACCTAAATGTTGTGGATGCAAACCAGCTGCCATCATCAATAACATTTCAACTAATGCATTACCAATAGCAACTAAACCACCGATCGCAATCTTACTTGCAAACCATTGTGTAGCCGTACCATCTGGTGTAGATAAGCGACGTAATGGGTAAACCAAGTTAAAGACTAATGCCCCAACATATAAAGCAACAGAAAGCATGTATGGTGCTAAAGCATAACCATAGTTTTGTACTTTACTGTAGTTTTTGTGTTTTAAGTTAGTTGGTGCGGCAAACATTTCCGCATTCTTGTTAGTTAACTTAATGCCATTAACCGTCTTAGCCCCATCTTTAAGGCTGTTGGCTAATGTCTTGTTACCATCTTTAAGTTGCAAAGCACCATCGACAAGTTTACCTGAGTTATCTACTAATTGTTGTGTACCATCAGCTAATTGAGTAATACCACTAGTTAAAGTTGGTACTTGTGCATTTAAAGTATTCAAACCACTAGCTAATTGTGTTGAACCATTGTATGCACTACCCACACCTGCTGTATAAGTGTTAAGTCCACTGCTTAATTGACTCGAACCAACAAACAATTGTTGCACTCCATTTGGTAATTGTTGAATTTGTTGAGCTTGAGCCTTAATTTGTGGCAACATTTGGCTGTATTTAACAATCTGAGATTGAATGTTTTGTAGATTGCCCATTTGACTTTGCAATTGCTTAATTTGTGCTTGCATTTCTGGGCTTGCAACTACTTTTTGGGCTGTTAATAATGTTTGTAAATCTTGTTGACTCAAGTTAAAGCCTTTAATCGTATTTAAGATATTCAATAAATCTTGTTTCTTAGATAAAACAGCTTGTAAAAGCTTGATTTGTGCTTGTAATTTTTGTAAATCTTCTGGTTTAAAGTTACTTTGCAATGTTGCCAAAATTGGATCAATTGTTTGTTTTACACCGGTATAAAGCATTAATTGTTTTTGTAAAACTTGAGCTTGTCCATTCATAACATCAGCAATCACAGTTGGAAACTTATCTTGCGCAATATTTCCTTCTTTGACTTGGCGTAAAACAGAATTAATAGAAGCCCCAAAAGCACTATCTGAAGTAACTGTAATTTGGCCAGAAGCTAAGCCCATCACAAATTTTTGTGCCTGAGTTGGATCGTTTAAGCCTTGTAATAAGGTCACTACTTGTTCTTGTGTTAAAGTTTGCCCGTTTTGGATAATCGTTGGAATAATCGTTGCTTTAAATGCATTTAAAGCTTGGGTTAAACTATTTTGCAAACCTGAAACTTGTTCTAATAAGCTAGCAATAACTGTTACTTTATTTTGTAAATCATTAAGTTGAGCTTCATCGATTTGAAGTAATTGTTGGATAGCTGGATCTTGTTTAAGTGTTTCTAAAGCTTGTAAAGTTGATTGTAATTGATTAGCATCAACTTTACCTAAAATTTGGCCTGCATTTAACAATATTTGTAGACTTTGAATGTTTTGTGGTGTCAAATATTGTTGAGCTGTTTGACTTAAATTACCGGCTTTATCCAATAAACCTGGCAATTGTGCTAACATATCTTTAACTTGTTGGCTAGTTGCGACTTGGTTTAATTGATCAATACCTGCTTGTAATTGACTTGCGCCAGAAGTTAGTTTTTGTGAATTAGCATTTAATTGCCCTAACCCACTGGCTAAGGCATCTGAACCATTAGTTAGTTGTAAAACGCCGCTTGCTAACGGGGTTACACCTATCTTAAGTTTAACCACCCCGTCGTTAACCGCGCTAACACCTGCTGTATAAACATTTAAACCATCACTTAACGTTACTGTACCATCGCTTAATTGTTTAGCACCATCTGCAGCTTGATTAAAGCCTTTGCCCACTTTTTTAATAGTTGCAAACATCGTATTTGCATAGGCTGTCGTTACATTTTCACGTACTTGAGCCTTGATTTGTTTGGCACCTTCTTGACTGATAACTTGTCCAATATAGTTTAACGAGTCATTTGTGTTATAGGTCAATTCCATTTTCTTAGGATTTTTTTCTAAAACGGTTGTTGCGTTTTTAGAGAAATCTTTTGGAATAGTTAATACCATGTAATATTTTTTGTGACTCAAACCATATTGTGCTTTTTTAGCTGACACAAAATTCCAATCTAAGTCGTTATTTTTCTTTAATTCTTTAACCAATTCAGCCCCAACGGCAAATTTCTTACCTTGATAGTATACGCTCTTATCTTTATTGACAACTGCAACGGGTAAATATTGTGTATTTCCGTATGGATCCCAAACTGACTTCAAGAAGAAGACGGAATAAAGAAATGGAATAAACATGATTCCGATGATTGTTGCAATCAGAATCTTATGATTTTTAATATTTCTAAATTCTTCCTTAATCATATTCAAGACTATTTCCTCCCTATCTCCAATAGCCATTGTCTACTTTTATAATCTATAATATACACTCAATATCCACAAATAACAACTCATAAAACGCGACAATTTTTAAAATATGTCGCGCAATTTCATTTGATTTCATAAGCTATGATTGACCTTTCAAACAAGAAATCGCTTACTTTAAAAATAAATTTTTCCAAAACATTAAGTAACTTTGATAATGTTAAACTTAGATGTTCTTACTTAACAATAAGACTTTTAATTTAATATGCTAAATCCTTCAAACAAAAAGACCTCCTTACTGGCAAATCCCAGTAAAGAGGTCTTTATTAATTGTAGTTTTTTAACTCTTATTTATTAAACAAGCCTTTAACAGCTCGCCAACCAATTACAAAAATGTTAGCTTTCTTAACTTCGCTTGTCGTCTTAGCTTTGACATTTAAACTTGTCGCCCCATCAAGGTAAGCTAAATCTTGGCCTTTGATGCTTAATGCCAAGGTCCCTACGCTTTGCCCTTTGCTTAATGGTGCTTGTAAACCATCTTTTTCGTAAAGCTTCTTATCAGCTTTTACACTTGCTTTGATTGCTGTTGTTTGTACACCATTTTTCAACCAAACATCTTGGTTATCTTTCAAGGCTACTTTAGTCGTTAATTCTTTACCGTCATGAACAGGTAAACTGTCTGCTCCTTTAAATGTCATCCCGGCTTTAAGTGTTGTGTAATTGTAATTGTTAAAGACATAAGACATTAATTTTTGGGTTTCTTCAAAACGTGATAAATCTTCTTGACTAGTATGCTTTGCACCTAAAACAACTGTGATGATTCGATGCCCATCTTTTTTAACAGTCGCCACAAAACATGCACCTGCAGAATCAGAAGTACCCGTCTTCAAACCGTCAACAGGAAGTTCCGTATATGACTTAGCCAAGCCTTTCAACATCCAATTCCAATTTTCCATCTCGGTTTGATCAGTACCATTATCAAATTTCATGCGCGTAATCTTAGTTGTATCTAAGACTTCTGGATAATCTTTTAGTAATCGTTGCGCAATGATTGCCATATCTTTAGCAGAAAATTCATTTTCAGCATTATCTGGTGCACCAGGATACTTGGCATCGCCGACTTCACTATTGGATAAACCATTAGCTGTATAAATCTTAGCATCGTTGATTCCAAATTTTTGGGCTTGTTTTCTCATCATGTCGATAAAGCCTTTATGACTACCTGCCACAGCATTACCTAAAGCCAGTGCTGCACCATTAGCAGAATAAATCAAGGTCGCTTGGTATAAAGCTTTAACAGTATACGCATGCCCTTCTTTTAAAGGAACATTTGATAAATTAGTATCTTGGCTGACCTTTTGTGAAGCTTCATCTGGTACAATTTTTTGATTCCATGAAAGTTTTCCTTCATGAATGGCTTGTAAAACTAAATAAACCGTCAAAAGTTTTGACAAAGATGCAATTGGTAAAACTTGTTCGGCATTTTTAGAATATAAAATTTGCCCACTTTTAGCATCAACTGCTAAACCAGCTTTAACATCTAAGTTAAGCTCACTTGTCCCCATATCTTTAATTTCTGCGGCTGCCACACTAGTTGTGTTAAATGCACCGATTCCTGCAGCAAATGTTCCCGCAAACGCTAGTGCTACTCCAAATGCAGCCATGGTCTTTTTCATTTTTTTGAAAAATTTCATCACGCTGATTTTCCTTCCATATCAATAAAATATTCTTAATCTAGCATACCCAAAACAACCAAATGTTTCAAGCCTTTTCAACAAGTAAATTACGGATTTTGCGGTTTAACAAAATCGGCATGTTTAACCGGTAAACGCAGTGTAAAACTTGTTAAATGCTCATCTGATTCTACATAAATATAACCGTGATGTAGTTCAACAATACTTTGGGCAATTGCTAAGCCTAAGCCCGTTCCACCCGTTTCTTTAGAACGTGAACTCTCCACTCGATAAAAACGATCAAAAACTTGGGCTAACGCTTTTTTAGGAATTGGTTCGCCATCATTTGCCACGACTAATTCGACTTCTTTTTCCCAAAGAGAATGTGCTTTTAGATAAATATGTTTTCCGCCCTTACCATATTTTAGGCCATTTGAGATTAAATTATTAAAGACCCGCGCTAATTTTTCTGGATCTGCCTCAATTAACAAAGGCTCTTTAGGAGTAGTTACTTCGATTTGCATCTGTTTTTTGCTAGCTTCTAATTCAAAACTAGCTCCTAACTGCTCAAGCATCGCTCCAATATCAATCGTTGAAATATTAACAGGTGCATCTGTTTGTCTGACCTTGGTGTATTCAAACAAATCATCTACTAAAGATTTCATCTGTTTAGATTTCAAATATGCAGTGTGCGTGTATTTGAGTAAATCTTCTTCGCTTTGATATTGTTTGTCTTCAATTAAACCTAAATAACCAATAATAGAAGTTAACGGTGTTCTAATGTCGTGACTGACATTGGTGATTAATTCATCCTTTGAACGCTCAATTTTTCTTTCTTCTTCCATTGCATTAATTGTACTGTCAACTAAAGCATTAACACTTTCAACTACACGTTGCATTTGTCCAGAAAGTGTAAATGGAATCCGATGACTGAAGTGTCCGGATGCAATGTAATGTAACTCTGCGATAACATGACGCAATTGCATTTGTCGATAACGTCGTATTAAGCGCCAATACACAATAAAAATATCAACAACTAACATAAAAACAATAAACAACCAGCCCCAACTCCATAATTGCAAGTTATGCGGCCCAAATGTTAGTGACATCTTTATTTGAAAAATTCCACTCGATAAATAAGGGTTAATATCAATGATTTGTTTTAAAATCACATAAATCGACATGTTTAAAAGTAATAGTAAAATGACGGTTACTACACCTTCACCAAATAATTCACTTTTTTCACGTCCAGTTAACTGAAATTTCAAATTAATTGATCCCCTTTGACTTAATTTTAGCGTGATTCAATCTTGTAGCCTACGCCCCATACAGTTTGAATAACCTTTTCGCCTTTAGTAGCTTCTTCAATCTTATCGCGTAAGTGACTAACGTGTACCATCACGGTTTTAGCAGAAACAACTGATTCTTGTTGCCAAACACGTTCAAAGATTTCATCGGCAGAAAAAACTCTATTAGGGTGACTAGCCAACAAATATAAAATTCCAAATTCTAAAGCTGTTAATTGGATTGCGACACCTTCACTGGTCTCAACTTCATGAGAATCTTTTTTAATTACAAGTGGCCCAATTTCAATACGATCAGGTTCTTCATTTTTAACTTCATGTTGTGAACGACGCAACAATGAACGTACCCGTGCCATGACTTCTAATGGATTAAACGGCTTAGTCACATAATCATCAGCCCCTTGAATCAATCCTTGAATCTTGTCTAAATCATCGGCCTTAGCAGACAACATCAAGACTGGAATCTGTGAGTCTTTACGAATTTCACGAACAACTTGTAAACCATCCATTTGTGGCATCATAATATCTAAAATCATCAATGCAATTTCTGGATTAGTGTTTAACTTAGTCAAGGCTTCCTTGCCATTATAAGCTTTTTCAACTTCGTAACCTTCATTTTTAATATAAATACTTAATAATTCAACAATATCTTTGTCATCATCAACAACTAAAATCTTCATATTAATATCCTCCAAAACTATACATTTTAATCTTTTTACACAATTTTGTTTTACTCTTCAATCATAACTAAAGCTTATGTTTTATTCAATCAATAAGGTTATAACATAAGTTTTTTTTAAATCTTAAGATCACGCACAAAAGTAATTGCTGCCGTCGTATCTTCGTTATAACATAAGGTTTTTTTAAATCTTAAGCTACAAAAAAACGACGCCTTATCGACGTCGCCTTTTTAATAGCTATTTATATTGAGTATTTTTGACTCAAATATTTGGTCGGATACCTGAAATCAAAATCATTTTACAACTACTTTGCTTGCTGTTTAATTTAGGGTCGTGAAAATGTAGAGGAATAGGAGTTGCCTAAATCAAAACGTATTGGAAAGTAGCCTTTAAATGATGCTTACTTCAGCTGCGAAGTCAAGCATGACGACCAAATCATTTACTTTTATTGGTTAACTGTTACATTACCTTTATCATCTTTTGTCACGTTCATATCATTGATACTGATATAACCAAGTTTTTTAACTAATGAACGTTGTACAGCTGGTGATTGCATATACTTCAAGAATTTCTTAGCAACGCCTGTTGGTTTGCCGTTTGTATACATATGTTCATATGACCAAATCTTCCAAGCGTTTGAAGCTACATTTTCATCAGTTGGTTTAACACCATCAATTGACAATGCTTGCAAGGAATCATCAACATAAGAAAATGCCAAATAACTGATTGCACCTGGTGTTTGTGCAACGATCTTTTGCACTGTTCCGTTTGAATCTTGTTCTTGCGATTTAACTGCTTCTTGACCATTTAATACGGCACTTTCAAAGGTTGCACGTGTACCAGATCCTTTAGCACGGTTAACAACAGAGATTGCTTCATCTTTACCGCCTAATTCCTTCCAGTTGGTAATTTCGCCAGTAAAAATCTTTCTTAATTGTTCCATTGTCACATTCTTGACACCACAGTCTTTGTTAACAACTGGTGTCATCCCAACAACAGCCACTTTATGATCAACTAACTTGTCTGCATCAATTTCAGATTGAGCTTCAGCAAAGATATCAGAATTACCAATTGCAACTGCACCTGATTGAACTTGGCTTAATCCTGTACCAGAACCGCCACCTTGCACAGTGATATCTGCACCTGCGTTACTTTCTTGATATTTTTTAGCAGCTTGTTCAACTAATGGTTGTAAAGCAGTTGCACCAACAATAGTAATCTTTTCTGAATCACTTTTAGCTGCATCTGCTGATTTGCTATTATCTGAACTGCACCCTGTTAACACTGTGCCAAAAACACCCAATGCTACAAGTGCTGAAACGAACAATTTATTTTTTTTCATAATTTGGTTGCCCCTTAACTATAATTATCGTTACTCTCCTGAGCACATTAGTAAGTATAGTCTTTTAATGTAAAAGCAAAATATCGAAAGCGTAAAGGAATTGTAATGATAAAATATTTAAATGTAAAGAAAAAGTAACGTTTCTTCATGTGACAACTTTTTTGTATGCGTAGCTTATGCTAAAATGACTAAGTATCTTTGTAAATGGAGGAAACTATATGTTAAAAAAAAGCTTGCATGCTTTAACTTGGATAGTAGCGGTACTCATAATTGCTTTAGTTGGATACTTTTGCTACTTACAAATCCATTACTATAGGATTGCCGATAAACAAACTTTATCCATTAAAAATCCACAAAAACAACAGCTACAAACCAACAAAACCTACACTTTAAGTACTTACAACATCGGCTTTGGTGCTTATAGTCCAGACTTTACCTTCTTTATGGATAAAAACCAGATGAAAGATGGCCCAGAAACACAAGGTAAAAACGGTAAAGCTAAAGACAAAGAAACGGTATTACATAATACCACAGGTGTGATTAACACCGTCAAAAAACTCAATAGTGACTTTATGTTTTTCCAAGAAATCGATACAAATTCTAGTCGTAGCTATCATGTTAACCAAGTAAAACAAATCACACATACCTTTAATAATTATGCTAATGTGTTTGCTAATAACTTTCATTCAGTCTTTTTGGCTTATCCTTTAACAGATCCACATGGCGCCGTACAATCAGGCCTTTTAAGTTTGAGCCGTTACCGAATCGATTCTGCGACTCGTCGCAAATATCCAATTAGCCAAGCACTAATCAGTAAGTTTTTCGACTTAGATCGTTGTTTTGTCGTGTTGCGCTTGCCTGTTTCTAACAATAAACAACTTGTCTTAATCAACAGTCATATGTCTGCTTACGATAAAGGTGGCAAAATGCGCGCTAAGCAGCTTGCCTTATTAAACTCCGTCATGCGTCAAGAAGTTAAAGCCGGCAATTACGTTATTGTTGGTGGTGATTTTAATCATGCTTTGGGACAAGATATGTTAACTCATTTTGCTAATCAACAAGAAGTACCTGATTGGGTGTCTGTTTTAACTAATCATGACTTAACTAACGGTATTCATTTTGTGCGCGCGCAAAACACCAATCAAGTTCCAACTTGTCATGGAACAGACATTGCTTATACTCCAAATAAAACTTATCAAACCGTTGTCGATGGCTTTTTAGTCTCTGATAATGTCGCTGCAACAGCTACTAATATCCAAACTAATTATGCTTATTCCGATCATAATCCGGTACAATTAAAATTCACCTTAAAATAAAAAAGCAAGGTTAGATACAAAAATGTGTCTAATCTTGCTTTTTTACTTAATTAAGCTCAGACTTATTGGTTAGCATCCACATGCTAATTACTAGTCGTTTTCTTTTGGCTGTTTAATTTTAACTTGCATCCACTCGATGTAATTACGATTAAATTCGGTAATCGTAATTTCAAGATCACCCATAGTAATCACTTTACCTAATTTAATCTTATGTTTTTCAAGTAAGTATCCAGCAATTGTTACACTGTCTGATTCTTCAAAATCCTTAGCCTTAAATTTAAAGTAACGCTCAAAATCATATAGTGTAGTTTTTCCTGATACTAAGAAGGTGCCGTCTTCATTTTTGATGATATCATCAGGAGACACATCATCGGCTTCATCTTTAACCGTTCCAAACAATTCTTCATAAATATCACGGTCAGTCACAATCCCACTAGTCCCACCATATTCATCTAAAACTACAACCATTGGGACATGACTTTGAATCATTTGTTGCAATAAATTATGAATAGGTGTTACCTCAGGTGCAGTGATGATTGTACGCATTACCTTAGCAACACGCACATTGGGATCTTCTTTAGCTTGTTTAATCATGTCATAAATGTAAACATACCCCAAAATCTTATCTTTATCATTGTTAGCTACTACTGGATAACGTGTAAATTTTTGGTGTAAATAGCGTTCAATAACGTCTTTGACAGTATCTGTAACATCCACAACTTCTAAGCTTGTACGATCGACCATAATGTCTTTAGCAACCTTATCATTAAATTCAAAAGCCCGTTGCATATAGACATAATCATCTTTATCGATTGCTCCGCCAATAGCAGCATTTTTGGAAATATTTAAAATTTCACTTTGCGATAAAACATCTTCACCTTCGCCAGCAGGCTTTAACCCGATCAAACGAACCAAGCCCGAAGCCGAAACATTTAATAACCATACGAATGGATAAAATGCCACATGAAAATAATGCAACGGTGTTACAACAAACATCATTACTTTTAACGGCATATCAATACTAATATTTTTAGGAACGATTTCTGTCACAACAACTTCAAGATAGGTTAACAATGCCACGCCTAAAAACGCACTAAGCGCAATCACGGTTGCTTTGTTGAGGGGCAAAAAGCCAAACAATTCGGTAAAAAGAGTGGTCAATGAATCTGCTCCAATCCACCCTAAAATAATTCCTGTCAGCGAAATACCTACTTGAGTAGTTGAAAGATACTCATTCATATTAGAGACCATCTTTAATGCTAACCGTAATTTACGTTCATTACCATTGCCATTTTCTAATTCACTTTCAAGCGCACTCTTACGCACGGTCACAATTGCAAATTCTGAGGCAACAAAAAACGAAGCAAAATAAAAGACAATTAGCATTACCAACAAATTAGTGGCTATCTGGCCATTTGACATAAATTAAATCCTCATTTCTATATATTCATACTAATACAATTATAATATCATTTTTGCACTATACAAAACAAATTCAATTTAAAATAATGAACTGATAACAGGTAAAACAATCATTAAAAATAAGATACTGCTCAAAATTCCATTGGCCTTTGGTGTTAATTTTTCTTCTGCAGTGTTTAGACGATAAAAATAAAGTAACGCCCCAACTTCACCCAATAAGATTAAAATATTACCAATATAGATGCTTTTAGCAGGCAATAAGAAAATAATCAACACGATTAAAACTAAGCGACAAAAGACATCTGGTAAGCGACTAATCATATAAATACGAAACATTTCTCCAAAGCTCATATCTTGTTTTAGCCAACGACTCACCCCAAATAAAATCGCTACTAAAATAACAATGCCTAAAGCAGTCCCTATCAAACCTGAAATACTGCCAATTGCTGCAACCAAATATTGGACTGCTTGTTGCTCTAATGTTTTATCCGGTGATAAACGCACTGTGATTAATGCAGTCACCAATGCCATTACGATCAAATAAGCTGCAAATGTTAGCCACGCCAACATATTAGAGTGCCAAAAATTTTGTTTTTCTTTCATATTAATTTTATCCTCATTTTTAAATATTTATCTCTATCAAAACATGCTTACTAAAATTTTTCAAGTAAAAAGAGGGATTTTCCTTACTAGCTTTTTGAAACAAAAAAAGATTACGGATTGGTAGCAAAAATAAAAAAGAATTGGATGTGTCTTTCACAATCAATTCTTTTTTACTATATTATTTAACTGGCAAAACTGCACCTTTATATTCTTTTTTGATCCATGCTTGTGTTGACTTGGAACGTAGAGCTTTCATTAACTTTTTAATAGCTGGGTTCTTCTCATCGCCCTTACGTACAGCAACAATGTTAGCATACGGAGAAGTATCTTTTTCTAATGCAATTGCATCTTTAGTAGGATTTAACCCTGCTTGTACAGCATAATTAGCGTTAATAACTGTTGCATCACCTTCATTTGCTTCATAAAGTTTAGGCATCAACTTAGCTTCATAAGTGTGTTTGAACTTAAGATGTTTTTTATTGGTCTTAATATCATCAAAATTAGCAGTTTCAATGTTAGTGCCTTTCTTTAATGTAATCAAACCTGCATCTTTGAAAATTTGTAAAACGCGGCCGTAATCAGAAACACTGTTAGACACTAAGATTGTCGCATTTTTTGGTAGCTTCTTTAGACTCTTATAATCTTTAGAATAAACACCGATTGGTTCCAGATGAACTGCACCAGCACTTACCAGGTTGCCATCATTTTTCTTATTCCATTCTTCTAAAAATGGTGTGTGTTGGAAGTAGTTAGCATCTAATTCTTTGTTAGCTAAAGCCTTGTTTGGCAAGATATAATCATCGAAAACCTTGATTTTAAGGTTGATTCCTTGTTTTTTTAGTTTAGGCTTGATGTGTTCTAAAATTTTTGCGTGTGGTGTTGATGAAGCACCAACAGTCAGCGTCGTATCAGCGTTAGCTTTTGGAGCTGTAAAGAATAAACAAGCGGCCGTTGCTAAAGTTGTAATTGCTACAAAATGTAATTTTTTCATAACTTTCACCTCATATATATTTTTAACGTTTATCGATTTTTTTAACGACTGTATCCCCAATAAATTGAAATAAAAAGACAATTAAAACAATAATCACCGTTGCACAAAGAGTAATTGCATTATTGTAAGACAAAAATCCATCGGTATAAGCTAATTGACCTAAACCACCAGCTCCAATTGCCCCAGCCATCGCTGTATAGCCAATCAACGAAATGGCCGTTACGGTTATTCCAGAAACCAATGCAGGTAAACTTTCTGGAATCAAAACTTTAAAGACTAATTGCCAACGTGAAGCACCCATGGCTTGAGCTGCTTCTAATACCCCACCATCAACTTCATTAAAAGCAATTTGAACCAAGCGAGCATAAAATGGTGCAGCTGAGATTACAAGTGATGGAATAGCCGCCTTTGCTCCTGTAATTGCCCCAACTAAAACTTGTGTCACGGGTAAAAGTAAAACAATCAAAATGATAAAAGGAATCGAACGAAAGACATTAACGAATAATGTAACTATGATATTTAACAAACGAACTGACCATTTTTTGCTGCCATTTGTTTGATAAAGTATCAATCCTAATAATAGTCCTAAAATCGTTACAATCACTACCGATAAAACGGTCATCCAAATTGTTTCCCAAGTTGCTGCTAAAATATTTGACCAGTTAACTTCTTGAAATTGAAAATATGATGCAAATCCTGTGCTATTCATGAGTAATCACCTTCGTTTCTACACGCATGTTAGCGAAAAATTCTAACGCCGCGTCAATTTGTTTTTTAGGACCCAATAATTGGACAAATAACGTTCCAATCGTGGCCTTTTTATCAGCTAATTGATGAATCGATCCTTCTAAAATACTCAATTGTACTTCTGGAAATTCGCGAATAACTTCTGTCACAACTGGCATTTGAACTTGATCGCCATGAAAACGCAACTGCACCAAAATACCATCAGGATATTTGTTTAACAATTGTGTAGCCACTTCTTTTATATCTGCACTTTGATTAGTGTCTACTTCGGCATTAACAAAACGCTTGGTTAATTCTTGTTGTGGATGATTGAAAACTTCAATAACAGGTCCTTGTTCAATAACTTGACCAGCTTCCATCACTGCTACTTTATCTGCCAAACGGCGAATAACATGCATCTCATGCGTAATGATGACAATAGTCAAACCTAACTTGCGATTAATATCTTCTAGTAAATCTAACACTTCATCGGTTGTTTGTGGATCTAAAGCACTAGTAGCCTCATCTGAAATTAAGATATCTGGATCATTGGCCAAGGCTCTTGCAATCCCTACCCTTTGCTTTTGTCCGCCTGATAATTGTGCCGGATAAGCGTGCATACGTTCACCCAAACCGACTAATTGTGCTAATTCTTTTGCTTTTTTGGTTCGTTGCTCTTTAGCCACGCCGTTTAGTTCTAACGGAAACATGATGTTTTCTAAAACGGTTCGTGACCATAACAAGTTAAAATGTTGGAAAATCATTCCGATTTTTTTACGCTTTTCTCTTAGTTGCGCTCCTTTAAGTGTGTCGATTCGTTGTCCATCGATTAAAATTTCTCCACTTGTCGGCGTTTCTAAACCATTTAGCATGCGAACCAACGTACTTTTCCCAGCCCCAGAAAAGCCGACAATTCCATAAACTTCACCTGTTTGAATCGTCAAATTAACATTTTTAACAGCTTCTAGCGTGCCATCTTTAGTTTCGAATCTTTTAATAATATTTTTTAACTCAATCATCGCTACCCTACTTTCTTTCTAGCCCATTTTTTTGCAAAAAAAAAGTTTCCATCCAAGTAAAGGACGAAAACTCGCGGTACCACCTTATTTTGCCAATGATTCACACCATCAGCCTCTACAACTTCAAACAAAGTCGTTAATTATATCGTATTAACTACGGACCGCCAGCTTTCACCGTCGATCAAACTCAGAGCTCATCTTCATTCGTTTGTTCCATCCTTCTTTTCAGCAACTGAAGGTCTCTGTCAATGGACTGCCCGAACTACTCTTCTCTTCAACGTTTAAAATATTAACTTGTTAATGATTCGATATTAACTTTAAATTTTTCATTTGTCAACTACTATTTTAATTTTTTTCTCACAACTTGGTTTACTATCTACAAATCATGTTTCTAGCCTTGCTTCATGCATTTTAGCTTTTCATGTTTAACTTTATCTTTAATAGTTTTAATCAATATTTAATGATTTTAAAATTCTTTGTTAGTTATGCTATAATAAATGAAATTTAACCTAAAGGAGGCTTACTCATGGGATTACCAGCTAGAAAAGATATTCCTAAAGAATTGACTTGGGATGTCAGTGCTCTTTATAAAAGCCAAGAAGAGTGGCAAGAAGACATCGTTTTAGTCAAAAAACTCGTAGCTAATTTAAAAAAGGATTTTACAGGCAAATTAAATAATGCTTTTACCATTCAAAGTGCTTTACATGCCCTTGAAACAATCACACAAAAACTTTCATGGATCGAGCATTTTGCTTTCTTACAACAAGCTGTCGACATGACCGATCCAAACGCTAACCAACTCTTACGAACTTATAGTCAACTCGATGCAACGCTTAGCTCTGAATTAACCTTTGTAGAAACCGAAATTTTGGCTAATTCAGACCAAGTTTTAGATGAAGTCAGCTCTGCTCAACCACGCTTTGCTAGCGTTATTCGTCACTTCAAACAAGCTAAAAAGCATCGCCTTAGTCCTGAAGTTGAAAAAACCTTAGCAATGCTTAATCCAACGCTTAACGGCCCAGAAAATTTATATACGACTTGCCGTGCTGCCGATATGGATTTTGAACCAATCACATTGGATAAGCAAACTTATCCATTATCCTTTGTCTTATACGAAAACACTTATCAATACAGCCCTGATCATAAATTGCGTCGTGCTGCGTTTAAAGAATTTTCTAAAACCTTACGCCGTTATCAAAATACGATAGCAGCCAACTACTACAATCACGTCAGCACCGAAAAAACAATCGCTACTTTGCGCGGCTATGATTCGGTCTTTGATTATTTGTTAGATAAACAAGAAGTATCACGTGAAATGTTTACACGTCAAATCGACATGATCATGGATGGTTTAGGACCCGTCATGCAAAAATACGTCAAGTTAATTGCTAAAAAGCGTGGCTTAAAAGAGATTACCTTTGCCGATTTACAAATCGATTTAGATCCTGATTTTGCACCTAAAGTTGCGCTCAAAGAGGCTCCAGCTTATACATCTAAGGCCTTAGCACCTTTAGGCTTAGATTATCATGACATGATCATGCAATCTTTTAAAGAACGCTGGGTTGATTTTGCATGCAATGCTGGTAAAGAAACCGGTGGCTTTGAAACAGATCCTTATGGCACACATCCTTATATTTTAATGTCTTGGACCGATGAAATGGCTGATGTTTACACCTTATTACACGAATTAGGTCATGCTGGGCAAGCCTTGTTGACGGCGGCTAATAATTCAATTTTAGCCTGCAATCCATCGACTTATCTAGTTGAAGCACCATCAACCTTTAACGAATTATTGTTAACCGATTCCTTAGCCAAAGATACTACCGACTTACGCATGCAACGCTATGCTTATTGCAAGACGTTGACAAATACCTATTACCATAACTTTGTCACTCATTTACTCGAAGCCGCCTTTCAACGTGAAGTTTATAACCTAATCGATCAAGGGCAAGGCTTTGATGGTCCAAAACTTTGCGAGCTTAAAAAAGCTGTGCTCAAGCGTTTCTGGGGAGATACCGTCAAAATCGATGACGATGCTTCTTTGACTTGGATGCGACAATCACATTATTATATGGGACTTTATTCTTACACCTATTCAGCAGGTTTAACCATCGCAACTCAAGCATTCTTAAGTTATCAAGCTAATGGTTCTAAACAAATCGCTCGTTGGTTAGATTTCTTGAAACTAGGTGACCAACAACCACCACTACAAGCTGCTTTAGTAGCTGGTGTTGATATCTCAACTAGCGAACCACTCGCTAACACGATTGCCTTTTTAGATCAGACTGTCGATAAAATCATTGATTTAACAGCTCAAATCGACGCTAAATAATTTTTTAATTTGACTTTTATAAACTTTAGGACCGCTAGTATTTTGGGCGGTCCTATTTTTTGTAAACATTTTTAGCTCTTTTTTGATTTAAAAGTCCAATCAAAAACCCCCATCACTGGAAAAATCCAGTAAAGAGGGCTTTAATCTTTGCGCTACATCAACGTATCACTCATTTTTTTAATTTAACACATATTTTTCTATGGCCATAGCTACACCATCATGATTATTATCACTAGTAATCGCATCGGCAGCTTTTTTAACCGTTTCGTTCGCATTGCCCATCGCAACTCCTAAACCGGCTAATTCAATCATCGTCAAATCATTGTTTTGATCGCCTAAAGCTAGTATTTGCGAATCTTTAATGCCTAATTTGTGGGCTAATTCAAGCACTGCTTGACCCTTATTGGCCTTTTTGTGCATAAATTCAAAGAACCATTCCTCACTTCTAACCGTATAATACTTTTGACAAAGTTCAGCATCAAAATATTTCATGGCTTCATCTAACACAGCTGGTTCATCAACTAACATAAACTTAGCTGCGTTCGTACAGGTAAGTTCCTCACTTGAGCGATAATAAAGGGGCATCTTCGTATAAAATGCATCCATCACGGTATATGGACTAATATTTGCATCGATTGTGTATAACTTAGAATCAGCAGTTACAATTTGGGAGCGCACATGCGCTTGCTTACTGATTTGTAAAAGTTCTTGATAATCGCTTTGACTCAAAAGGTTCGCAAAGACAATCTTTTTTTGTCCAATATTTTCACCTTGAGCCCCATTATATGTAATCGCATAATCATTATCACTTGATAACTCGAGTTCATTTAGATAATCTTGAATCCCAGAAACCGGACGTCCTGTACACAAGACAATATAAACGCCTTTTTGTTTAGCTTTTTTGATTGCTTCTTTAGTTTTGAGCGAAATTCGCTTATGATCATCGACTAACGTACCATCGATATCGATAGCAACTAGTTTAATTGCCATGACAAATTTACCTCACTTATTTTTCAATTATTTTCCCTTATATTATTATAAAAAAAAATCAAGTTTAAGCCAAGAGACTAAAACTTGATTTTAAAAGTTAATTTGGCTTGGTTAAACCTTGAGAAATCCGTGTAATATTAGTTTGCATCATCTTGTAATACGTATCTGCTTTCGAGCCTTTAGCCCCCAACGAATCGGTATAAATTTTAGCATAGATTTTAACACCTGTTTCGTTTGAAACTTTTTGCATGGCCTTAGGCGACACTGAACTTTCAACAAACAAACTTGCCGGTTTATTTTGCTTGATTTTAGCCAAAACTATCTTAAGCTGTTCGGGTGTACCTTGTGCTTCGGTATTTAATGCCCAAATATATGCGGTTTGTAAACCGTATGCTTGGGCAAAATATTCCATCGCACCTTCAGACGTCACTAACAAACGCTGCTGTGGTGCAATCTGAGCAAAGGCTTCTTTAGCATAGGCATCTAAATCGGTAAGTTTAGCTTGATATTTTTGAGCATTTTGACGGTAAAATTTAGCATTTACAGGATCTTTTTTTGCTAATATCTCACTTATATATGCAACATAACGCTTGCCGTTAGCTAAACTTAACCATGCATGCGGATCTGGCTGGTCAGCATGCAAATAACGCACCTTAGCTTGTGTACTTGCGGCAAAAACATCTTGACCAAAGCGTTTATGACTGGCTTGAACCATTTTTTTAAACCAACCATTACCGCCTGTTTCAAGTTTTAATCCGTTGTAAAAAATCACATCTGCCCCAGCAACTTTAGCAATATCTTGGGGCTTTGGCTCGTATTCATGTGGATCTACACCTGGCTTGACGATACTGTAAACATCAGTTTTCTCTTGCCCGACATTTTTGACTAAATCAGCTAAAATTGAGTTAGTCACGACTACTTGTAATTTACCGTCATCTTTTTTTAACGTTGTCGTCTTTTCTTTTTGCTCACTAAACCAAAACACTCCACCAATCAAAAATGCCAAAGCCACTAAACAAATGGTTAATTTCTTAATCATCTTTTATGCCCCTTTTACTTGAACTTTAATAAGCCTTGCTTAGGCGCGATCCAAAAAGTCACCAAAAAGATTGCTGCTGCAACCAAAACAATCGCTGGACCAGAAGCCCAATTAAAAGTATAGCTGAAAAACAAGCCTAAAAAGGCTGCACTAGCACCAAATGTTGCTGCTAATATTAACATTTTTACCAGATTGTTTGTCCACAAAAAGGCCGTAGCAGCTGGTGTAATCAACATTGCCACAACTAAAATGATTCCGACTGTCTGCAAAGCCGACACGGTCACCAAAGTCAATAACAGCATCAATGCATAATGTAATACACGTGTATTTAAGCCATAGGTCTTTGCGTAAATAGGATCAAATGAACTAATTAACAGTTCCTTATAAAACAAGACAATAAACAAGATAACTACGGCTAAAACAAGCACGGTACTCCTCAAATCACTACCGCTAACCGCTAGCACATTGCCAAACAAAATATGATGTAAATTAGCGGTACTTTCAGCTTGAGCAATTAAAATAAAGCCTAATGCATAAAATGCACTAAAAACAATACCGATAGAAGTATCGGTTTTAAGCTTGCTTTTTTCGGCGATAAAGCCAATAACTAAAGAAGCTAAGATACCAAAAAGAGAGGCACCCAATAAAAGATTAATGCCAAAAATATGGGCTAAAGCAACTCCGGGCAAAACAGAATGTGAGATTGCATCTCCCATCAAAGCCATTCCTCGCAAAATAATGAAACAGCCGACTAAGCCAGCCATCACCCCAACTAATAAAGATGCTATTAAAGCACTTTGTAAAAAGCCATAGTGTTGTAGGCCATCCAAAAATTCACCGATTACTTTCATCATTGCTCTTCCTTTCTTGTAAACAAAGTCTGGGCCAAATCCATATTAAATGCTTGGGCAATATTTTCCTTGGTATAAACCTCTTTAACTACGCCTTTAGCCAAAATCCCTTGCTTTACAATCACTAACTCATCAAAGTAATCATAAACTTTACTCAAATCATGATGAACAATGATAATAGTCTTATTTTCTTTTTGCCAAGCCTTTAATATTTTAATGATTTCTTGTTCGCTTTTTAAATCTATTCCGACAAAAGGCTCATCCAAAATGATGACTTGTGCATCTTGCACAATTGCACGGGCAACAAATACTCGTTGTAATTGTCCGCCAGAAAGCTCGCCAATTTGACGTTTAGCTAAATTCGTTAAACCAACCGCTTCTAGTGCTTGCCATACTCTTTTTTTATCTTGTTTTTTAGGATCTTTAAACAAACCCAAGCGACCATAACAACCGCTTAAAACAACTTCAAAGACGTTGATTGGAAAACTTAAATCTAATTCTTTACGTTGTTCGACATAAGCAATTTGTTTACGAACCTTTTTTAACGGTTTTCCTTGATAAGTGATAACTCCACTTTTTGAACTAATCAATCCTAGTGCAGCCTTTAACATAGTCGATTTACCAGCACCGTTTGCTCCGATAATTCCAGTAATTTTACCGGGGGTAAAGCTAACTGACAAATTTTCAAATACCGGTGTATCATCGTATGTAACGGTTAAATTTTCTATATTTAACAAGCTTTTTCCTCCTAGTTTTCGGGTAACCTAAATTTCTTTTTAATAATACCATATAAAGTTGTTTTTTTAAACAAACTTTTTCTCTTAATAAAAACTTAAAATAAATATTGAGCAAATGTATTTCGAACAATATAACTTTATATTATACTGTAACCGTATTCCTAATTATAAAAATTTTTGGAGGTTTTCTAAATGGAAAAAGTTGTTATCGTTGGTTCAAATCATGCTGGTATCGCTGCGGCTAATACCTTATTAGATAACTACGCTGATAAACAAGTAGTCTTAGTTGATCGCAACACCAACCTTAGCTATTTAGGTTGTGGTACTGCTTTATGGGTAGGACGTCAAATCGATTCTTACCGTGATTTATTTTATACTTCAAAAGAACAATTAGAACAAAAAGGTGCACAAGTTCATTTACAAACAGAAGTGCAAGCGATTGATTTCACTAACAAAATTATTAAATGCTTATCTTTAAAAGATAATACTAGCTTTGAATTAGACTACGATAAACTAATTCTTGCGACTGGCTCTCGTCCTATCACACCAAAGATTGATAATAGTGATTTAGCCGGCATTCATTTCTTAAAGCTTTTCCAAGAAGGTCAAGCAGTCGATGCCGCCTTGGATTTAGAACACGTTAAACGTGTGGCTGTTATCGGAGCAGGTTATATTGGTGTTGAAATTGCTGAAGCGATTAAACGCCGCCAAAAAGAAGTCCTCTTGTTTGATGCAGCGCCACACTCACTTTCTAGTTACTATGATCCTGAATTTGCTAACTTGATGGACCAAAACTTGACCCAACACGGTATCGAATGTCACTTCGATGAGATCGTGACAGCTTATCACGGTCAAGATCACATCTCACAAATCAGCACGACTAAAGGTCAATATCAAGTCGATTTAGTCATCAATGCGATTGGCTTTTTACCAAATGCACCTTTTGGAAAAGACCATCTCAAGCTCTTTAGTAACGGCGCTTATTTAGTCGATGAACATCAACAAACAAGCGATCCTAATGTCTATGCAATTGGAGATTGTGCCACAATTTATTCAAATGCCTTGCAACAAACCAGCTATATTGCATTAGCTTCAAACGCTGTACGCTCAGGAATCGTAGCCGCCCATAACATTGGACAATTTGATAGCGTAAGTGCTCCTGGGGTTCAAGGTTCTAATGCTATTTCTATCTTTGATTTAAAGCTTGTCTCAACTGGTTTATCCTTGGCTGCAGCGCAAAAATTTGGTATTGAAGCTCAAGTTAGTGACTTTGAAGACTTACAAAAGCCAGTCTTTATCAAAGACAACTATCAAGTCAAAATTCGCATTGTATTTGCAAAAGATTCACGTCGAATTTTAGGTGCACAATTAGCTTCTAATGAAGACGTTTCTGGTGTTATTCACATGTTTTCTTTAGCAATCCAACAACAATTAACAATTGATCAGCTCAAATTGTTGGATATTTTCTTTTTACCACATTTCAATCAACCATATAACTATATTACGCAAGCTGCATTACATGCTAAATAGCAAAAAAGTCGTCTGGTATTTGCCAGACGACTTTTATGCTTCTTGTTTTTCCAATGCTTCTGCTTGATTTTTTTGACTAAGAGCAATCAATTCAGCTACTTTAATAACGGTCTTAGTCAAGGCTGTTTTAGTTTGTAAAAATTCAGCCACACTACAAATTTCTTCGATGCGTAAACCAGAAGAATTTACGGTTGGTGATTGGACCACTAGGTAGGCGTTGAGTTGGACTTCTTGTTGTAAATCATCAAAGAAGTTATCCACACGTTTAATATTTTCAAACGGCAAATTGATAATCCCACTTTCGATTTGTACAAGAATAGTTTGCTTAGAGTAATTCAAGGAAGCCTCTACGCGCGCTAATTTATCCTTAGCAATCATTGTTTGAAATTGCGTCCATAAACGATTACAAATTTCTTCAATGCCCAATTGTTCAATTTCTTGTGCACTGAATGCAAGCTTTGTTTGTTGATAATCAGCTGCACTAACTTTTTCAATAAAATCCTTAACTACTATTTGCATCAAAAAACCACTTTCTAAAAAATTATGTATAATTCCGTTTAAAAAACTGCTAATATACTTTATACCATAGTTTAAAGTAAAAACCAAGTTTCTTTACTTTATCTCTTTTAAAATTGTTTTTGACAATTTCCAAAAAAACTGCTAGTGTCAAAGTATACAGCAATCTTGGAGGAGCTTTATTTGAAAAAACATAGTAAGCCTAAACATGCTAAAACTAAATCAATATTTAGTAATTTAATATTATTAGGTTTGATCTGTTGTCTAATTGCAATTTGTTGTTTACGTTTGTTCAATCAAAAACCAACGTCTACTTCATCTTCAACGTTAAAAACAACTACACTTAAAACAAAAAAGACAACATCTAATCAAAAACAACAAGAAAATACCGTGATGCGCACTCCAATCGATTGGCAACAATCTTCACAAACGACACCTTATCCAGACTTAAATCAAGTCAGCAATTTTTGGGTTAAGGTCAGCATCAAGAAAAATCGCACCTACCTGATGTCTGGTAACGATGTTATCTATACGATGTATTCGACAGCTGGTGCTTATTATACAGATGAAACTACAGGCAAAAAAGTCAGCTATACTCCTACTGGAACTTTTTATATTCAAGCCGAACGTGGTGATTCTTTTTTCAATAACGCCCTAAACGAAGGCGCCAATAACTGGGTTTCTTGGCTGAACCATGGTGAATATCTTTTCCATTCGGTGCCAACCTTACCAGATGGCAGCTACAACTTGACAGCAGCCGCCAAACTTGGCAAAACACCTGATTCTCACGGCTGTATTCGGTTAAGCGTTCTTGATTCAGATTGGATGTGTCACAATTTAAAAGTCGGCACTAAAGTCGTCATCGTAAATAACTAAAAAATCTGCAGTAACGTCTAGTTATTGCTCTTTTACAATTTTTAGGACTGCTAGAATTTCTAGCGGTCCTAATTTGTTTGCGTTTAAAAAACAGTAAATAAAGCTCAAAAATCAAAATTGATAAGTTTAATTTTTAGTGACTACGCAAAGCTTTGATCAAGAACCAATAAAAAATAGCCCTGAAATAACGAGGATTCATTATTTCAAGGCTATTTTTGAAGTGACTTATCTCACTTCTTGCTTAGTCTTCTAAAAATTCTAAGAAGTTATCATCATCGGAATCTTTACCATGAACCACGACATAAGTCTTTGGCTTGATATTTTCCATGATCCATTTGGCATCAGGTTCACTCAAACGAATGCAACCGTATGCTTCAATATTGTTTTTGCGTGTTACCTTGGTACTTCCCAATCGCTTGGCTTGGGCTTTAATAAAGTTACCGTTTTGATCGACTGGTACGGATTCAAAACGATACATCCCATGACCATCAAAGGAGGTCCAATACTTTGCTCCGTAGCCTAAGGCCGCATTATAATAGCTTTGACCGCGTTGCTTTTGAATCTTAAAGGTTCCAGTTGGCGTTTTTTGGTAAGATTCTGTTGGTTTTTTACCATCGTCATAGTTTTTACCAATCGAAGCATACATCGTATAAAGCGTGTATGGTCCTTGCTTGACATAGACACGTTGTTTTTTAGGTGAAACTTCTAACCAAATGCGTTGACTCTTTTTCTTTAAATGCTTGTATTGGCTCAAATCTGGATAATTTCCACTCAATGAAGGTTTTGTCCAATCGATTGGCGTTACTAGTCGTTGCTTTTGTTGCTTATTGAGACGCTTGATTTTTTTCTCTTTAGCCTTATCAATTTTTTGTTGTTTAGCAATCTTAATTGCATTTTGTTTTTCAGCATTATGGACATGGATATAACTTCCAATCATCAAGCCAACCATCACCACGGCCACTATCCAATAAATAATCTTTATTTTTTTCACGAAATTAGTGCTCCTTATATTTAATCTTTCATTTAAAATCTTAAGCTACATCAAGTTTGACGTCAAATCAAAAATCAATTAAAACCATACATTTTTTGTGCTAAAAAATAAACGGCTAAGGCTAATTTGCGTCCGGCTTTTCCTGGCATATTCAATCCCTTGCCTACTAAACTTAAACGTAATTTTTGATACAATTTTTGGTCTTTAGTTTCAATGAAATGCCATAGTTGTTCTTTTTTACGTAGGCTTTCATTTGAACCATCTTTTAACAATAGAATCGAAGAAATTGCTGTGATAATTTCAAGATAATTAAACAAATACTTACCAACAAAACTATCAGGTACTACATTTTGGGCATAAAACTCTACCATACGTCGATTGACAAATAATTGCTGATCTATGCGACTAATCATTACTTTTTCGTTGACTGATTGATCGCTACGTCCAATAAAATAATGATATAAATCAACGTCTAAATAGTAAAGTTTTTTAGCATAAAATAAGGGCTCAAAAGCATACAAATTATCAACATAAAAAGTATGTTCTGGTAATTGGAATGCCATTTTTTGTAACAATTCTTTACGATAAATAATCGCATGCATTAAAAAATATTTCCCCAGTCTCACTTTGACTCTTGACCAGTCAAAAACTTCTTCTTGGGGTAGCAGTTTTGAATATTCCATCATTTTTTTGTATTTGACGCCTTGCTTATCATAAATATAATTCGTCAACAAAACATCTGGCTTACACTCATCTTTTTGCCAGCTTTCGATAGTGGCAAGGGCTTTTTGATATGCCACTTGGTCTAACCAATCATCGCCATCAACAATCTTGATATAAATTCTTTGAGCATGTTGCAAACCTGTATTAACAGCCTGGCCATGCCCTCCATTTGCTTGATGGATTGTCTTAACAAGACTAGGATAATTAGTTGCATATTCATCAATCATAGTCGCAGTCTTATCAGTTGAACCATCATCTACTAAAATAATTTCAACTTTTTGTCCCCCAACTAATAATGAATCCACACATTTTTTTAAATAAGCTTGTGCATTATAACAAGGAACAATAATACTCAATAACTTCACGAAAATCTTATTTCATCTTTGAAAAGATACCTTTCTTCCCTTAGATCGTGTTATAGCAGACAACACCTTATTATTATACCGCAAAAAAGAACTTGAAAACACAAAAAATCCACATGTGCGCACTATTCAAGCGGCCCATGTGGAGCTATTTTGGTTCAATTAATTGAAACTACCGACACATCTTGCCAATCAAATCACTCGAGTAAAAAAGATTGCACCTAATGATATGTCAGCGAGCTCCACGCGGCTACACGCCTAGTTTTGCTCTTACATTATTTAGCAGCTTTTTCAGCTTCTTCGCGTTCCTTTAAGAAGTTTAAAACAGCTTCGTGTTGAGCGCGACGCTTCTTGATGTTTTTGGAGTTCACTGGACGACGATCGCTAGCTACCCCAACGTGTGTATTTTGTGACATCGAATAAACCCTCCCTTCGACATTCATGCATCTATTCATTTTACAGAAAAATCAAGTTTATTTCAAGTACTTTTCAGTTGTGGACTTATAAAAGACCTGTAAATAAGATTAATACAGGAATTGTAACTACCGATAATAAGGTTGACAGACACATTATCTTAGTTGGAAATTCTAATTCTAAATCGTTTAATAAACTAAATAAGACTACTAAACTAGCAATCGGACAACTTACCATAATGATAGTGGCCATCAATGCTTCATGGTTAAGTCCAAACAATTGTAAAAATAAAATGACGACAATCGGAAAAAGTAAGTTTCTAACTAGTACGGCTACCCACGCAAGCATATCTTGCCAACTGTTTTTTAAATCTAATTGACTCAGATTAGTCCCAATAATAATCATGCTCAAAGGCATATTTAAAGCCGTAATATAATCAAAAGTCGTTGTTAAAACTTCAGGAAGCGGAATTTGTGCGATAAAAATTATTAAACCAACAATTGAAGCCATGATATTAGGATTGAGTAATGCGCTTTTTAACATTTGTGTTTGCGATTTTTTAACCTTGCCTTGATACATTGCAGCTCCATGCGTCCAGATAAAAATATTTTGTAAAATCAAGTACGGTACCGAATAAAAGACCCCACCGTTACCGACAATTGCTTGAATCAAAGGAATACCTACAAAACCACAGTTTGAATAGACTAGGCTAAAACGCAAAGCATTGCGTTTGACCGGTTGTTTGATCAATTTGGAGCTAAAAATAAGGTTGGCAATTATGATACCTAAGATAAAAACGAGTAAGACACAAAAAAATTCAAGTCCAAACATCGTTAACCTTGCCCAACTAAACTTACGCAAAAACGAATTGATGATCAAAACGGGTGAAACAATATACAACAACAAATTCGTCATGTCTTTAGCCGTTTGTTTATGAATAAAACCAATCTGACTACAAAGCAAACCTAAAATCATCAATAAAAACATAATAACGACTTGCTCGACAGAAACAAAAAACACGTTTAATCCTTCTTTCACTAAAAATCAAAATCTTTCTTATTGTATACCTATTTTTAGTCAGAAACTATCCATTTTAGTAACAAAAATTGGCTTTTTAAATTCTTAAGATTTTCTAAACGATACCTCAACTTTTTTATAAATAATTCTTTTTTATCCCGTCTTGGTCTTTTTTGTGATAATATTAACTTGTAATAAAATTCAATCATTTTAAAATATCAAAGGAGGAGTTATTACGATTGAAAACGAATTACTACAAGCTTTCTGGTGAAGAAACACTCACCAAATTAGGTAGTTCCCTAGATGGTTTATCACAAAAGGAGGTCGCAAAACGGCAACAAGAATATGGAGCTAACGTCTTAGCTGCCAAGAAAAAAACAACGCTTTTACAAAAGTTCATTGCTCAGTTTAAAGACTTAATGATCGTCATTTTAATAGCGGCAGCTTTGGTTGCAATGATTGCTGGTGAAGTTTCAGATTCGTTGATTATCTTTTTAGTTGTTATTTTAAATGCCGTTTTTGGAGTCTTTCAAGAAGCTAAGGCTGAAAATGCAATCGATGCCTTGCAAGAAATGACCACTCCTTATTCGCGCGTTCGCCGTGATGGTGTAGTTCAACAAGTCAAAAGTGCCGATTTGGTACCTGGAGATATCGTCTTACTTGAAGCTGGTGATATTGTTCCAGCCGACGTTCGCTTATTGAGTGCTAATTCTTTAAAGATTGAAGAAGCAGCTTTAACAGGCGAATCTGTGCCGGTTGAAAAAGATATTACTACTTTAAGCGAAGAAAATCCCCCACTTGGTGAGCAACACAATCTTGGTTTTATGAACACTAACGTAACTTATGGGACCGCTGAGGCTGTAGTAACCTCAATCGGAATGAACACCCAAGTTGGCCACATTGCCACCATGCTTGAAAATGTTGACAAAGCAGCCACACCTTTGCAAAAAAACATTACTCATTTAAGCAAGGTCTTAACAATCTTAATTTTGGTTATTGCTACAGTCATCTTTGTCTTTGGGGTAATGACACAACGTGAAAGTGTCTTAGATATGTTATTAACATCTATTTCCCTAGCCGTAGCTGCTATTCCCGAAGGTTTACCAGCAATCGTGACGATTACGCTTGCACTTGGTACACAAACAATGGCTAAACGTAACGCCTTAGTGCGTAAGCTGCCAGCCGTTGAAACTTTGGGAACAACAGAAATCATTGCTTCTGATAAAACAGGGACTTTGACACAAAACAAGATGACCGTTGAAAAACTTTACCAAGACGGTCAACTTCAAAGCGCAGCGCAATTTAGTGCTTCACCTGCTAATCGCCTCACACAAATCATGATTTTGGCTAATGATAGTCAAGAAACACCTGATGGTTTGGTGGGCGATCCAACAGAAACAGCTTTGATTCAATATTATTTAGACAATAAATTTGATGTTAAGGCTATTCAAGATTTCTTCCCACGTCAAGCATCATTACCATTTGATTCCGAGCGTAAATTGATGTCTGCTATCGTTAAAGATGACAAAGGTCAACTTTACTTGTTGACTAAAGGTGCGGTTGATGAATTATTACGGCGTGTAACTCAAATTGACGAAAATGGTCAAGTTCGTGCAATCACAACTAAAGATCATGACCAAATTTTGGCTACTAACCAACAATTAGCTCATGAAGCATTACGTGTTTTAGGTTATGCCTATCGTCCATTGACAAGTATGAGTGAGGCATTGACTTCTGAAAATTATGAAAAAGATTTAATCTTCGTTGGTTTAACTGGGATGATTGATCCACAACGTCCAGAGGTTAAAGACGCTGTTAGTGAAGCTAAATCAGCTGGTATTCGTCCATTGATGATTACCGGAGACCATAAGGATACGGCTAAAGCAATTGCTGTGCGTTTAGGAATCATCGAAGCTAATGATGATGAAGGTGTAATTACCGGACGTCAATTAGATGAGTTAAGTGATGAACAACTTAAAAAAGACGTTGCAAAATACTCTGTTTACGCACGTGTGGCTCCCGAACATAAGGTACGAATCGTCAAAGCTTGGCAATCACATGGCAAGATCGTGGCAATGACTGGTGATGGGGTTAACGATGCTCCTGCCTTAAAGACAGCCGACATTGGTGTTGGTATGGGGATTACCGGGACAGAAGTTTCTAAGAATGCTGCTGATATTGTTTTAGCCGATGATAACTTTGCAACAATTATTTTAGCAGTTAAAGAAGGCCGCAAAGTCTTTGCAAACATTCAAAAAGCTATCCAATACTTGTTATCCGCTAACTTAGGTGAAGTGTTGACCTTGTTTATGATGACTGTGATGAATTGGTCAATTTTTGCACCTGTGCAAATCTTGTGGATTAACTTAGTTACAGATACATTCCCTGCGATTGCTTTAGGTGTTGAAAAAGAAGAACGCAATATCATGCAAAAGAAGCCACGTGGTAGTCAATCAAACTTCTTATCAAACGGTGTTGGTTCAAGTATTATCTATCAAGGGATCTTAGAAGGTTTATTAACCTTAGGCGTTTACTTGTTTGCCTTGAAATTCCCATTCCACCACTCCGATGCTTTAATTCATGCTGATGCTTTAACCATGGCTTATGCAACCTTAGGTGTTTTACAGTTATGCCACGCATTTAACTGTAAATCAATTCACGGTACGATCTTTACTAAAGAAATCTTTAACAACAAGTTCTTTAACTTAGCTGTTTTAATTTCTGGTATCTTACTTGCGATGACAATCTTTGTTCCTAGCTTCAATGGTATCTTCCATGTTTCTCATTTAGCATGGCAACAATGGATGATTGTTTTAGCTGCTGGTGCATTGCTAATCGTAATCGTTGAAATTGTTAAATTCTTCCAAAGAAGATATTTATATAAAGACTAAAATAAGCAACTAAAAGGATTGATATGTTAAACGTCAATCCTTTTTTTGATGTTTTAAGCACACTAAAAAAGTGAATCCGTTTTGGATTCACTTTTTTTAAACAAAATATTGCGATGTTTTCTTGGTTAATTTCTCTGCACTAACCAATTCACCTTGGAAAATCAAACGCGTTTTTACACCTGGTTGTGAACTCGAGCAAGTCACTAATGTGAGTAACTTTTTAGCGGGCACATCATCAATCCATTGAATCTGATCTTCATTTACGACTACACGCTTAGTCAATTTATACTTGTAAATTTTTTTACCATCAGTTAAATAAGCAATTTGTCCAACCTTAGCCTTGGCTAGCGGTGAAAATAAAATATTTTCGTTTGCCATATGATGCCCAGCCAATGCATAATTTCCTTGTCCCATCTGTTGATTAGGTTTCATCGTCCCTGCACCATGCGCCAAGTTTATATTAGCTACCCCTTCGTAAATAGCTAACTTCATTCCTACGCTAGGAATAGCGATTTTACCGATTGGAGCATCTACACCTTTTAACGCAGCCTTTAATGCTGTTTGGGCATCTAGGGCTGCAACATTTTCTAAATCATAACTAGCCTTTTTTTTAGGCTTAGCAATTTCTTGTTTTAGCGAAGATTGTTCCAAATGTTCAACGACAAATTCTTTGATTTGATTATTAAAAATCAATGCCAATCCCACTAAAAAAACCAATAATAACCCAATATTTATTGCAACTTTTTTCTTCATTTACCCACTTCCTATCACAAAACCTTTGTTAAATTATAGCACAAAAAAAGTCGCCACTAAATGACGACTTAAAAACTTAAATGTTATCTTTTTGATTGAATAAAGAATCCACAGATTGATTGTTGTAAATCAATGAAATTGCTTTAGCAAAAATTGGCGCTACTGACAAAACTTTTAATTGTTCAAATTGTTTTTCAGCTGGAATTGCAATCGTATCCGTCACAACTACTTGTGTAAATTGTGCACTCTTCAATTCTTCAACCGCATTCCCAGATAAAATAGCATGTGTTGCACAAGCATAAATTTCAGTTGCACCAGCTGCTTTTAAGGCTAAAGCCGCATCTGCCATTTTAGCTGCAGTATCAACCATGTCATCGACTACGATACATTTATGACCTTTAACATCACCAATAACATGTGTATTTTCAGGATCTAAACGGTCCGTATCACGCTTGTCAACGATTGCGATTGGCGCTTTTAATAATTCTGCCATATTGCGTGCGGCTTTAACCCCATTATGATCAGGTGCGACAACCACGACATCTTTGCATACGCCGATTTCTTTGAAATAGTTAGCTTGCGTATAAATTGCTAATAAATGGTCAACTGGGATATTAAAGAAACCTTGTAATTGACCAGCATGCAAATCAAGGGTAACTACTCTGTTAGCACCGGCTAATTGAATGAAGTTAGCAATCATTTTAGCCGTAATTGGTTCACGTGAGCGTGCTTTGCGATCGGCTCTTGCATAACCATAATATGGGATAACTGCATTAATTGAACCAGCACTCGAACGACGCAACGCATCCATCATTACCATTAATTCCATGAAGTTTTCATTAACTGGATCAGCAATCGATTGAATGATAAAGACATCGTCACCACGCACACTTTCATCGATGTTGATTTGAATTTCACCATCGCTAAAATGTTTAACCGAAGCATCGCATAGTTTAGCGCCCATTTCATCCGCAATTTTTTGTGCTAATTCTGGATTAGAATTAAGCGCAAAAAGCTTGATACTAGAATTTTCTTGCATTATTTTTTTCATCCTCCGCACTGTGTTTTGGCCTAACAGTTTTTTATGGGAAAATTGCCCATACACATTTTTATTTTAGCTCAAATTACTAAGAGGGTAAAGATTTTTTCAAAAAGATTTCAACCAACTTGTCTTATTTACGAATCTGACCATCGCCTAAAATCGTGTATTTAGTCGTAGTCAATTCCTTAAGCCCTAATGGCCCTCGAGCATGTAGTTTTTGGGTAGAAATTCCAATTTCTGCACCAAACCCAAATTCAAAGCCATCGGTAAAACGCGTCGAAGCATTGACATAAACACACGCTGAATCGACACGATCTAAGAAATATTGGCTGCGTTGATAATCGTTAGTGATTATTGCTTCTGAATGTTTTGTGCTGTAACGATTGATATGTGCAATTGCCTCATCTAAACTTTCCACTAGCTTAACTGCGATAGTATAGTCATTATATTCAGTTTCCCAATCTTTTTTAGTTGCTAATTTGACGTTTTTATCTAACTGACAAATAGCTTCATCGCCTAAAATCTCAACATTTTCAGCACGCAAGGCTGCTAAAATTTCGCCTACAAAAGCCTTGGCATCTTGATGAATCAATAATTTTTCTGCAGCATTACATACTGAAGGACGTTGTGTCTTAGCATTGACTACGATTTGTTTAGTCATCTCAAGATCAAAAGTACGATCGATATATAAATGACAATTTCCTGCACCAGTTTCAATCACTGGAACCTTGGCATTAGCGACTACGGCTTGAATTAAGCGTGCCGATCCTCGTGGAATTAATACGTCTAAATCTTTAAGTTGCATAAATTCATTTGCTAATTGGTGGCTAGGATCACAAATTAATTGTATCGCATCTGGATTATAGCCTTTAGCAACTAAAGAAGCACGTAAAATTTCACTCAAGCAAATATTAGTTTGCAATGCTTCTTTACCACCACGCAAAATAACTGCGTTTCCTGTTTTAAAACACAAACCAAAAGCATCTACAGTTACATTGGGGCGTGCTTCATAAATCATTCCCACTACGCCTAAAGGCACCCGAACTTGATTAATCTTTAAACCAGCATGGTTAACCCAGCCATTCATCTGCCCTAAAGGATCGGGTAATAAAGCTATTTGTTGTAAACCCATAGCCATCGCATTGATTTTTTGTTCATCTAACAACAAACGATCTAAAAAGCGTTGATCTGCATTTTCTTTTTGATAGGCCTGCACGTCTAAAGCGTTGGCAACCAGTAATGCTTCTTTTTGCGCTAACAACTGTTTAGCGCTAAACTCTAGGACTTCTTGGCGTGCACTAGCTGCTAGATGTGCTAATTCAAATGCAGCAGTTTTAGCCTTTTGGCCCATTTCTAACAAATTAATCGACATAAGCTTATCCTTTCTTAATTTGGATCAAACAATGTTCCTACTTGCTTACCTGCTAAAATATCTAAAATAATCTTAGGATCTGACCCATTTGCCAAAACGGCTTTTTTACCATGTTTCATCATACGTTGAGCAGCTTTTAACTTCGTATACATGCCACCCGTACCAAAATCAGAACCTGAGCCACCCGCAATTTGATAAACAGCATCATCGATATGATTTACGGTTTGAATCAAGCTTGCATCAGGATATTTTTGGGGATTCTTATCAAAAAAGCCATCGATATCAGATAAAATAATCAACAAATCAGCATCCACAATAGCCGCAACTAAAGCCGAAAGCTGATCGTTGTCGCCAAATTTAGTCGTATGCCCCAATTCATCGATGGCTACGGTATCATTTTCATTAACAATTGGAATCACTTTCCAATTAAGTAATGTTTGAAACGTATTAAGTGTATTTTTTAAACTTCCGGTATACTCAAAGACATCATAAGTCAACAAAACTTGACTGATCTTAGTTCCATAAGTCGCAAATCTTTGTTGATAAACCGTCATTAACTGTGATTGTCCCACAGAAGCTAAGGCTTGTTGTTCAGGAATCGCGGTGGGTCGGTGCGTCAAGCCGAATTGTCCCATTCCTACTCCGATAGCTCCAGAAGAAACTAAAATAACTTCTTTATCGGTATTATTTAAACTACTCAAGGTGTAGCTAAGTTGATCGATGGCTGCTAAATTTAATTTCCCGTTTGGATGAAGCAATGAACTTGTTCCAATCTTAACGACAATTCGTTTAACATCATCAAAGTGACGCGTTTGTGTCATAACAAAATTCCTGGCTGTATCAAATATGGTTACCTAGCAAAATACAGCATTACCTTTCAATTTAATTGAAACTTTCTTTTTTCACCATATTATTTTTTTGCTATGTGAAAGTTTCTGCAATCCATTTATTATTTTACTATAACAAATTTTAAAAAACTATTATTTTAAGACTCAGCGATTACCGTTAGGATCTGGACGTTGATTCTTATCTAGGATATAGCGTTCGATTAGATCGATGATTTGTTGATTTTGGGGTAAATCAGAGTGTTGTGCTTCTTGTCCTGTTACTGTAATTTCTGTAAATGACTTGACTTGGCCTTGATAAATATATTTCCCCGCTTCAACACTTCTAGCCGGTACTAAGCCGTCTGAATCATAATTTTCAGTCCCGGCAATCGAATAGACACTCAAATCCTTAGGCAATTTGTCTTTAGCCTTGATAAAATCTGCTAACATCTGTGTTTTATGCTGCAACGACGCCTCGTTAAAATTATAAGGCGTGCCAATTGTCATCAATTTTTTAATGCTGACATTTGTTTTAGCATAATATTTCTCTAAAAAAGCGGTATAAATCAAGCCACCATTCGAATGGCCGATGCCTTTAAAATTGTTAAAATTATAATCTTCGGTCAATTTATTAAAAGCCTTTGAAAACATCTTGGCTTGTTGCAAGATATTACTATAGCCATCATGATTATTTTCAAATCCCACCACGATAAAGGGCTCATTATCCTTAGCGGCTATCTTGCCTTTAAAAACCATTTTGCCACTGTTGTAGACTTTAACTTTTAACAAGCTGTGCTTTTTTAGGCTAATCTCGTTAATCTTTGCAATCAACTCATCAAAGCGATTTTCCGTTGCAGAACTTCCTGGAATCATGATGATTGGAGAAAGCTTTGAATTATAAAAAGACTGCAGTGTTGTAACATTTGCTTTGGTCCATTTTCCTGCAGGCAAAGCTAGTAAAACTAAGCTTCCTAGCAATAAAAGGACCCAAAATATTCTTTTTTTAACCATCGCTATTCCCTCCGCTCGCTTTGTTTAAGTCTATGGCTTACTTTTTGCGCCAACAAGACAAAAGGTTTATAACACCATATATCTAGCACCAATAATAACAAGCTAAAGACTAAATTTCGCCAATCAGCTCCACTACCAATAAAGGCAATCAATGGTCCTGGTGTCCCGGTTGGCACGGGATAAACAGAATAGCTAAGCCAACCCCATTTTAAAAATAATGCGGCCACTAACATATTTAGCACTGGAATCATTACAAATCCTAGTAAATAAAGTGGATTAAATAAGACCGGCAAGCCAACCAATAAAGCTGCATTGCTATTGAAAAAGACAGGAAAAAGCGTGGCCTTGGCTATGTTGTGTTCATTTTTGTTTTGCGTAAACAATAACAATGCTATGACTAAAGCCAAGCTGCATCCCGCCCCGCCTAAAACACCATAAGCTTGATACAAAGTGTTGCCATTGTATTGATACGGCAAGCTATGTTTGGCAAATGTCGCATTCAAATTAGCAGCAACTAAGCGGCTATCATAATATAAGTTAGGCGTATATGGTCCACTAATTCCAATAAATGCACACAAGTTAGTCAATATTCCAACTAAAAGTGTCAAACCTAAGCCATGACTAAGCAAGCTTAACGCTTGAAAAAAATCGTTGTTTTGATTCAAGTAACGATAAATGAAGGTACTTAAAAAATGATTAATCAACGCACAACTTAGCAATGATACACTTAACGGTTTTAAGGCCATAAAAGCCCGCGCTAAAATATCTGCACTATGCATTGAAGAAACATCAGCAACTTCTTTGGTTAAGATTTTAAACAAATAACCGCTAAAAAAGCCGATAAGAAGGCCTAAAAACAAACTAGCAAAGCCCAACAAACGCCAATTGATAGTTAACACCATGTTTTTATCTGCTGCATAAATCAACAACAAAAAGCTAACCAATCCCCCTAGCCCAGCCATTTGTCCATCACGTTGGTAAAATTTTGCCGTATAACGTGCAACTTGATAAGTAGCTAACACTGCGACCAATCCAAGTGTCATCTTACTTATGTTTTCAAAAACCAAGCGTACTCCTGCATAATGAGGTAACCAATCATCAACATAAAAAATACTTCCGATAAAGCCATTAACCGATAGAAATGAGGCTAATACTTGGGCTAAATTTCCAATTAAAATCAACGGAAAAAGTACAGCCAAGGTTCTTTGGGTCACACGCAAAAAAACATTTTGTCTAAGTTTAACCAATAACAAAACAAACTTTTCAAACACAACGCCACCTACTTTATCATTTTAGTATCCTTGATTATACTAGAAAAAACTTCCAAAATCATCTTTAGAAGCTTATGCATAATCTATAACAAATTTCGTAAATTAATACATTTTCTTGAAAATGTTACTTGTTTTGTTTGCTTTTTCATGTAAAATAGTCTATTGGAACAAAATAATTGACGACAGAGATCGTCATTTTGGGAGGAATTTTTTATGGAACAGACAACGACTAATAAGATGTCTAAACAACAAAAATGGGTAACAGCTTCGACTGCGGCTGGGTTTTCCCTAGAAAATATGGACATCATGTTCCTATCATTTTCATTGGCGTCAATCATTGCTGATTTGCATATTTCAAGTGGAGAAGCTGGGATGATTGGTTCGATTACCAACATCGGAATGCTTGTCGGTGGAGCAATTTTTGGTATTATTGGGGACCGTCATGGACGGGTTAAGACTTTTTCTTATACTATTTTTATTTTTGCCTTTGCCACTGCTGCTATGTATTTTGCACATGACTTGACGACTATTTATATTCTGCGCTTTTTAGCCGGAATCGGGGCTGGTGGTGAATACGGTGTAGGTATGGCAATGATTGCTGAAAACTTCCACTACAACCATGTTGGGCGTATCACTTCCATTGCTGCAATCGGTGGCCAAATCGGTGCGATCTTTGCCGCTTTACTAGCAACCTTTATCATCCCAGATTTTGGTTGGAACGCTCTTTTCTTAGTCGGTATTATTCCTGTTATCTTGACTTATTTCATCAGACAACACGTCAAAGAAAGTGACACTTTCTTGCAAGCTCAAGCTAAAGCACGTGAAAAACAAGAAAAGCCTTCATTTAAAGAACTTTTCAAAACACCTAAGATCGCTTATCAAACAATTGGTTTGATGATCATGGCTATCGTGCAAATCGCTGGCTACTTTGGTTTGATGAACTGGTTGCCAACTATCGTGCAACAACAACAAGGTTTATCTGTTTCAGGTTCATCTTTATGGATGATTGCAACAATTATCGGTATGAGTCTTGGGATGGTGGCCTTTGGTTATATCATGGATAACTTTGGTCCACGCATTTCTTTTGGTATCTTCTTACTTGGCTCAGCTGCTATTTTATTTACGATTTTAATGGCTAAAAGTGCTTTAGCTTTAGTCTTAATCGGGGCTGTTATCGGCTTTTTTTCAAACGGTATGTTTGGTGGTTATGGTGCTGTTATCAGTCGTTTATATCCAGTTGAAATTCGTTCGACCGCTAATAACTTGATCATGAATGTTGGTCGTGCAATCGGTGGTTTTTCTTCTGTAGCTATCGGAATTTTAATGGATCACTATACTCTAGGTGTAACCATGGGTTGCTTATCTGCCCTTTATATCATCAGTTTCTTGGTGATGATTACCTTACCTGGAATTCGTCAATTAAGCAAATAATCAAAAAACAAGCGTCTTTACGGGTGCTTGTTTTTTTTATAAAATCATTATCAAAGGAAGTGATTTCATGTACCTGACAAATGGACAAATAACACTGCGCCCCGTCACCTTAAACGATGCTTATGATTTGTTTAACCTCATTGATGCTAGTCGTCAAAATCTTAGACGCTACTTACCATGGGTTGATGATATTTATCAACCAGAAGACGAACAAACTAGTCTTGCAAAAAGCTTGCCTAAACAAACGATTCTAATGCTAGCTATTGAAATTGATCAAACTATCGTAGGCCTAATCGATCTTCATGATATTTCAAAAGATCATCACAAGGCTCAAATTGGCTATTTTTTAGGCGATGCTTATGTCGGCTTGGGCTATATGAATCAGGCACTAAATTTACTGCAAAAATATGCTTTTGAAGAAATGAACTTGCATCGATTAGAAATTTTAATTGATATAACTAACCATAAGAGCCAAGCAGTCGCACAACGTCTAGGTTATCAAAAAGAAGCTACCCTGCGTGATTATTTATATTATAACAAGCAATTTAGAACTTTTTATTTATATGCTTTACTCAAATCTGAATGGCAGATGAAAAATAAATTTGAGGGAGAAAAAAATGAAATTTAACTTAATTTAGGCAGAAGTCGCCCATCCTCTATAGGTGGGTGATGAATG
>ERZ791897.80-NODE-80-length-93427-cov-5.413614_pt1 | contig 93427 bp, 86 predicted proteins | sample MGYA00510152_ERZ791897 | MGnify/ENA primary metagenome ERZ791897 (study PRJEB30046, sample SAMN00792050) | human gut metagenome | study: EMG produced TPA metagenomics assembly of the A metagenome-wide association study of gut microbiota in type 2...
GATAACTCCATTTTCATTTGACATTTTCTTTAAAGCTTCAATTTTGTTTGACATAATCATTCTCCATCCTTTTCACTTGAAATTATTTTTTCTTAAAATACCAAATGCTCCCACCGATAACGACAATTGCTACAAGTGTTACACCTGTTGGTACTGCCCAACTACTGTTATTTTCTTTTTTAGTTGTTGTTGCTTTTGCAGTTGCCTTTGCTTTTTTAGTCTTGTGGTTGCTTTTAGCTTCTTTTGTATCTTCAGAAGGTTGTTCTTCTTGCGAAACATCTTCTTTATTTTGTGTTGCTGATGCAGTTGCTTATTTGCTAGCTGCTTGCAGCGGCTTTGTTGCGACAACTTGATAAACATTATTTGTTGCTTGTGTATTTGTCTTGTTGTCTGTTCCTTTTGCAGGTTGCTTATTATCAATTGCTTGGTTGGAATTGTCTTGAACTGCTTTTTTCACTAATTTTGCGATTGCATCTTGGATTAATGCTAATTGTTGCTTAATATCTTGTGCAGAACCATTTAGCAATAATTCTTTAGCCTTAGCAATTGCTGCTTGATATACTTGATAAGATTGTGGCGTATACAAGTTAGCATCATATTTACCAAATTGCGCAATTGCATGTTGTAAGACGCTAATATCAACCAAACCGTTATAACTAGTTTGTAATGCACTAATTAATTGATCGTAGCCTTGTGGTTGCATATCTTGAGCCGTAATGGCTTTTTGTAATGCTGCTAAGGCATTTTGATATGCTTGGTAAGAAGCTTGCGTATAGTTATCCTTGTTGATTTGCAAATCCACTTGAGCATCTAACAAGAGTTGTGCATCTTCTTTTAATAGACTTGAATACTTCAAGTTTGTCTTAGCTGTAGTCAAAGCGCTAATCAATGCTTGAGCTTGTGTGGCATCCAAGTTGTCTTTATCTTGATATGCATTGTTTAAATCATCATAAGCATCTAAATAATCTTGATAAGAAGCTGCGGTATAATATCCCTTAGAATTATCAATCTTATTAGCTAACAACTCTGCAATCTCTTTTCTACTATATTTTTCAATATGTTGGTCTACTGCATTTTTTAAAGAATCATATGCTAAATCGATGGTTGCTTGTGAAGCATACTCATTAGCAACTACTTGTTTAGCCACACTTAACGCTGCGTTAAATGTACTTTGTGAATCTTTGGTCCATGAGCTCGTATCCGTTGTGCTTACTTGAGCTACATAAGCGCTTAATTTTTGATTATCTGGTTTTTGATAATCTTTGCCAGTGCTTATTTCTAAGATTTCTGGAATCGTGTCTTTCCATGAAACTTTAACTTGTTTTAACGTATAGTCTTCAGGTAAAACAAATTCCGTGATCGTTTGATTAAGCGTTCCTAAGTCAATTTCTTTAGTATCTTGGCTCTTAGCTTTTGTATAAACAACCGCACTCACTTGGGCGTTGCTGATTTGTCCCATCTGTATAATTCGTAAGCTTCTTACTCCTGTTGGTTTAGACAGTGTATATACAAAGTTACTGTTAGTTGCAGAAGATTTATACGATGTCGTATAATCACCATCAATCATGTTTGATGGAATCTTGCTTGGTTCTTCAATATCTTTACTTTGAATATCTTGGTGACTTTCTGTAGATACGTATTCACCACCATTGATTTGAATTTCACCAAAGGTTACAAATCTAAAGTTGCAACTAGCGGTGAAGCGAACCCGTAAATAACGACCTTTAGCAGGCGTTGTAACACTACCTTCTTTGTACATATTGCCCGGATTCTTTTCATCATGTGTCAACTCACCATATTCTTTAGCAGTTGAATCATCCCAAGTATTCTTATCTTGACCATTACCAATTGTTAAGATTGGTGTCCATGTTTTGGCATCTGGACTATCTGCTACTTCAAAGACCGCATCACGAATGTAATTTTGATTGGTTTCATTGATGTAATATCTTAACTTATTGATAGTTCTTGTTTGCCCTAAATCAAATAAGATATAACTTCCCTTGGTTGGATATCCATTGATACTTGCCGTTGTAGTCAAATCACCATCAAAGGCAGCACCAGCATTATTCATGTTACGCATGTCACCACTAGCATAACTTGGATTAATTGCGATATCTGAATCTACTAAATCCGGACTGGTAATCTTTTCATAAGTTGCACTAAATTTGTTTAGCGTTACTGTTGTCGCTTGTGAATTGGATATAATTCATATTTAGTTGTCTCTTTAGTTGCTTTGGCTTTTGCTTGAACTTGAGTTGGTCTACCTATCACAGAAGCCGTAGCTAGGATAGCGAACAAAATAAACATAGCCTTAAAAAACTTCTTAAACTCCATCGAATTTTCTCTCAATCTACATTTATTTTCTACAATACTCTCTTATTTTTGATAAACACTCTTACCATCCAAGTAAGTTTCATATAAGTTAACTTCATCATCGACAACCAAGAAATCAGCTGCATGTCCTGCAATGATTCCACCACAGCGATCGTCAATACCTACACTGACAGCTGGAACATAACTAGCCATCTTAAATGCATCATAAAGGCTAGCTTTACCCCATTTAATAATATTTTTAACCCCATCAATTAATTCCAAAATACTGCCAGCTAAACTACCTGAATCTTTCAAGCGAGCTGCGCCATCTTTAACAACTACTGGGAACTCACCTAAGAAGTAATTATCACCTTCTGGCATTCCACCAGCCCGCATACAATCGGTAATCATGACGATTTTTTCCGATGATTTAGCTCTAATCAACGCATTTGCTGCTGCTGGTGCAACATGATGTCCATCACAAATTAACTCACCAAAAGTTTCTGGTGTATCCATCGCAGCTCCAACCATACCTGGTTCACGATGATTCAAACCACTCATTCCGTTATAGGTATGCACAAAGATGTCTGCTCCGGCAAAGACTACCTCACGTGCTTGATCATAAGTTGCAGAGCTATGTCCTAAAGCGACATGAACTCCTTCTTGTGTAACTTTTTGTGTAAATTCAACTGCACCATTTCTTTCTGGAGCAATCGCAATTTTCTTAATCAAGCCACCGGCTAATTTTTGCCAATTTTCAAAAGTATCATAGTTAGGATCGCCCATATAAATTGGGTTTTGTGCGCCTTTATGTTCTTCTGTAAAGAATGGACCTTCAAAGAAAATCCCTTGAATCTTAGCGCCTTTAACTTCTTGATAATGATCCCCAATCAATTTAGCCACATTGTTTAAAGATTCAGTACTTGATGTTAATGTTGTTGGTAAAAATGAAGTAACACCACAACTTAACAATCCTTGCGAAATAACTTTTAAGCCTTCCAAATCACAGTCCATCACATCATGATTTTTAAAACCATGAATATGTGTATCAACCAAACCAGGAGCAATCACTTTACCGCTGTAATCTAAGATTTCAACATCATCTGGTTTAGTCTTGGTATAACGTCCGAATTTACCATCGCAAACTTCTAAATAACCGCCATATTCGACACCAGACCGTAATAAAAATTTATCGGCATGAACATAATAATGCATTGTTTGTTCCTTCTTTCTGCTTTATGCCGGCAAAATTTCAACTCATTTTGTCGCAATTTTTGCTTAATCATCAAAAATAATAAAAAGCGGCTATAAATCAGCACTAACTGTTGAATTATAGCCGCTAAACTTGTTAACTTTTTTGACCGTCACTTTGTCGTTTTTGAGAAAATCTCAATTTTAGCAGCTAAAATCGTGAATGATAACCCCTTTAACAACACGGTTAACCGTTCCTGTTGGAGATGGTGTATCCGGTGTGTTGCCAATTTTAACCGCCGCTAGTAATGCGACTGTTTGGGCAAACATTACGTCTGCTAAAGCTAGATAGCCATCAGGTAACTTAGAGGCATCTTCACTAAAGAAGAATTTTTCACCACTAAAATCAGGCGTACCTGGTTGACCGATTGCTACAACATGTTTAGCTATTTGGTCACCCTTAATTTCTTCTAAAACATCAATATCGTATTGGCGGGTATATTCATCGTTGTTAACAAAATCAAAAACTAATGCCTTTTCATTGACAAAAGATTTTGGACCATGTCTAAAGCCCATTGATGAATCAAAGACCGTCGCAACTTTACCGGCAGTTAACTCTAAAACTTTAAGTTGTGCTTCACGTGTCAAGCCACCTAAACTGCCTGATCCTAGATAAATAATGCGTTCGAAATCATCGGCTACAAGCGTTTGAATTTCTGTTTCTCGTTCAATCACTTGTTGACCTAACTTGGCTGCTGTAGCAACATAACTTGCTTTTTGTTTAGCATCTGTACTATCAAAAATTAATAAAGCTGCTAAAGTCATGCATGAGAAACTACCAGTCATCGCAAAACCAGCATCATTAGAACGTGCAGGCATCAACAATACATAACTGTTTGCCTTATCCTTTTCGTTTTGTGCTAATTTTCCTTCTGGTGCACAGGTAATCACCAAATGGTAGATGTTTTTAACCGCCTTGTTGGCAATCGCAATTGCCGCCACACTTTCAGGACTGTTACCACTACGCGCAAATGAAACAAGTAATGTTGGTTCATCTGGTTGTAAAAATTCTAATGGCCGTGAAACAATGTCGGTTGTTCCGAGACTTTCAAATTTATAACGCTTAGAGTCACCATGAGCTCGCAAATAAGGTAAAATCGTATCTCCTACATATTGTGAGGTCCCTGCTCCAGTAAAGACTACACGTAATTTTTCATGTCCATCCAATTCAATTTTTGCCAAAAATTCAGCAATCTTTGCTTGATGTTGTTGCCAAATTTCCAAGGTTTCATGCCACAATTCAGGTTGTTGCTTGATTTCACGCGTTGTAATCTCAGCACCCATTTGTGTCAATTCTTCTTTTGTTAAACTAAACATCTTCTCATCCTCCAACTTAACGCTTCGTTTGACTATTCATCATCATCGTCATCGCCTTGATTCAACATGTCATTTACACATTGGATTCCTTTACGTCCACCGTCAATTAGGTTTGGTGTTGTGCCTAATAACCCTGAATTAAGATATTCGATGACCATTGCCATATTCATTCCAGCATAAAGTTCAAAATCTGCTTTACCTGCCACAAGTTGCTTAAACATCACATTGCAAGGTGTTCCACCATACAAATCCGCCAAGACCGTATAGTCAGCTAAATCTGCTACGGTTTCTTTGACCTTCGCTAAATATTCTTCTGGTCCTTCATTTGGTAACAAAGGTACAGCATAGATGTCATCTTGTGGTCCCATGATCATTTCGACACTTTTCTTTAGTTCTACACATAAGTTACCATGACTCACTAAAATCAACGGTTTCATTTAAACGACTCCTCTCGACTCACTCGATAAATTATTAGCCTTTAGCGATAACGCCTAATGCAGATAATACTACAGAAACAATTAATACGATGAAGATTGCCTTTGTAGATGTCATGTTCTTCTTACCTAACATCCAGTAAATTGCACCAACGATTGCTGCTGGAACTAGTTTTGGTAAGATCATGTCTAAACTGTTTTGGATACTTAAAGTAACTTCACCTAACTTAGGTACAAATGCGATATGAACACTAACCATGGTTGCTACTAAAGCCCCAACCATGAATGTACCCAATAAGGTAGCAGCATCTGTCAAAGCAGATAAGCGGTGTTGCATGGTTGTTACCAAGCTAACCCCTTCTTTGTAAGCCAATTCCAATTGACTCCAACGGAAGTACATAACAAAGATATTAGCTACAACCCAGATAAATACGCCGGCTGGGTTACCATTTGAAGCCATGTTTGCTGCCAAAGCCCCAAAGATTGTTGGTACTAAAGAACCAAAGATTGAGTCCCCGATTGCAGCGAAAGGTCCCATTAAACCTGTCTTCAAACCAGAAACAGTATCTTTGGAATCAAGACCTTGTTCTTCTTCTAAGGCCAAATCAATCCCAGTAACGATGGTATTAAAGAAGTTAGAAGTATTGAAAAATTGTGTATGAACCTTCATCATTTCTTTTAATTCTGGTGTATCATCGCCATAAATTTTGCGTAATTGTGGCAAGATTGTGTATAAATAACCTGAAGCTTGCATTCTTTCGTAGTTCCAACCTAATTGGAAACCAAATAAACTTCTACGGTTAATTTGTCTAAAATCTTCTTTGGTTAATTTATAATTAGAGTTCGTCATCGTCAACTTCCCCCTCATCATTGGATTGTGTTTGGTTATTTACTGGACCACGTGGTGCTTCGATTGTGCGCTTGTAGCTAATAACTGCAAAGCCTAAACCGATTAAAGCGATTGCAAGCATTGGTAATGAGTTAAATGTACCTGCAAAGTCTTTAGCCACACCTGCAACACCTGCACCTAATGTTTGGATATTTGTGAAGACAGTTGTCATCAAAGCTGTAATCACAAAACCTAAAATCAAGTATGGGAAATGTTTCTTGACTGGTAAATAACGAAGTAAGATAGCAAAACCAACAGCAGGTAAAACTGCACCAGCAACTGTTAAGCCATCGCCCAACCATTTGAGCGGACCATTCAACCAATCAACAACCGTTGTTACGACACCGCTACCAAATGCAAGTGCTAAGAACACTGGAAGCATACGGGATAATGCCCAAGAAACGGCACCTAATAAGAAATGTCTTTCAATTGCTTTGTAGTTGAATTTTTCAATATCAGCATCTATACGATGTGCAAAGTAAGTGTTTGCAAAACGGCCTAAAATATCTGTATAAATCATCAAAGCAGCTACAGGAACAGCGATGGCTGCGATAGCTTGTTCTGGATCCATACCAATAGCAACAGAAAAGGCAGTTGCTAAGATTGTCCCGGAGTTAGCATCGATACGAGAAGCTCCCCCGAAAGTACCAACACCTAAGATAGTTAATTGCATACTACCACCGATAATCAAACCAGCTTTCAAATCTCCCATGATTAAACCAGAGATAAAACCAGCGAAAACAGCGGAACCTGCACTAGAGTTGATTTGCAATTCATCTAAAATTTGATAACCTGAATACAATGTTAGTAGTAAAATTTGCCACCATGCGATATCCATGGAAAAAACCCCCTTTGGTTTATTTATTCAAAAGACTCATAAAGTCATCTGCTGTGTCACTTGGTGTCATTTGTGCGATTAAATGTACACCTTTAGCATTCAAAGCATTGAATTCTTCAACATCTTGGTCAACCACATTAATTGAGCGTGTGATTGAACGCGTTTGATCTGTTTGTGACATGTTTCCAACATTAATTTCTTTAATTGGAACGCCAGCTTCAACTAATTTCAAAAGATAATGTGGTGTCTTAGCTACAATTAAAAGTCGTTGACTGTCATATTTACCAGCCAAAATATTAGCAGCCGCTTTTTCATAAGGTAATACACTTAATTTAACGCCTGCTGGTGTAGCAAGTTTCAAACCACTTTTTTCGATATCATTTTTGGAAACTTCATCATCAACAACCATAATACGTGAAATTTGCAACTTGGTTGTCCATAAGTTTGCAACTTGACCGTGGATTAAACGGCCATCAATTCTTACACCAATAATCATCTTCGTGCCTCCTATAATTGCTCAATAACCTTGTGTCTAACTAAATTGATCTTGTCTTGATAAATTCCTTCTGTTTCAAAAATAATAATTTCATTTTCACCTAAATTAAATAATCCATGCGGAATATATAAAGACTTGATCGGCCCTTTGTTCCAAAAACGTCCAATATTAAACCCGTTTACAAATACAAGTCCTTTGCCAAAGCCACTTAAATCTAAGTTTGAATCTAAAGTTTCATTCAACTCGAATTTATATTTGTAAAAACCAGGTACACCCTCCTTCCATGCGTGATTAAATTCAATGGCTCCGATTCGTTCAAAATCAAGAGCATATTGACTCCAATTTAAAACAAAATGAATATCGCTCATCACACCGGTTCTAATCCCTTTTTCTTGTGTATCAGCTAAAAGTTTAGCCCCATAGTTTACACGACCCATGTTTTCCATTAAGATGGAAACTTCATTTGTTTCAAACGGTTGTTTAACCAAGATTTCCTCACCAATTTCTTCTTGATACTGCGTTGCTTGTAATTCTTGATTCAAGAAGAATTGTGCTCGGTCGCGACCGTCAATAATCCGATATTTTTCTTCGACGATATCGCGTTTAGTTGTCGTTTGATAAAGCATATAACCATAAGATTGTCCCGCTTTATCCATCGAAACAGGATATTTGAAAGTTTGCTTATCGGCGATTTGATCAATCACCTCAAATAAACTAACTTTATCGACTAACTCGATATCACTCACTTGCATGCTTTCTTTAATCCACGGTTGTTCTTGTTTGATTTCTGGGAATAAACGATGAATCATTGCTTGGATTTTGTAGTAGCCTTCAGTCGGATTTCCTTGCTCATCTAGTGGTGCTCCATAATCATATGAAGTAATCTGATGTAAATCATGCGTTCCTCGTGCAGAACAACCATTCATAAAACCAAAATTGGTACCGCCATGAAACATGTATAAGTTAACACTAGCTTGTTTAACAACTTCTTCTAGTGCTTCTACCATCTCATCTTGGTCCCGTGTCACTATCGGCTCACCCCAGCGGTTAAACCATCCATCCCAAAATTCCATACACATTAAAGGTTGACTAACACCCTTTTCTTTTTGGAATGCTAAGATGTTTTCAAAATTTTCAGTAGCTTTGGAACCAAAATTTCCGGTTTCAAGAATGCCTTCTTCAACTAAACTACCCGCTTCCAAAGTTGCATGCCATGCACCATCGGATGTAAAAAGCGCAACATCGACACCGTTGTCTTTCATCATCTTAGCTAATGCTTTTAGATAATCTTTATCTTCACCATATGATCCATATTCATTTTCGACTTGCATCATTAAAATCGGTCCGCCGTTAGTAATTTGTAGTGGACATAATAGTTTAAATAAATGCTGATAATAACGACTGACATATTCTAGATACCTAGGATCACTTGAACGAACCCGACAATCTTTTTGCAAAAGCCAAGCTGGAAGTCCACCTAATTCCCATTCCGCACAAATATAAGGGGAAGGTCTAACAATCACAAATAATCCTTCTTCTTGAGCTGTCTGGATGAACTTGACTACATCCAACCCTTCTTTAAAATTAAAATCGTTTTCAATTTTCTCGTGCATATTCCAGGGAATATAAGTTTCAACAGTATTGAATCCTAAAGCCTTAAGATTATGCAGTGAATGCCGCCAATCGGCTGGATGGATTCTGAAATAATGAACCGCTCCAGATAAGATTTTAAATGGCTTCTCATCCAAATAAAAATCCTTTTCTTTGACTGCAAAAGTGTGCATAATTTTTTGCTCCTTTCTTTTTTGCTTTTTACACTTATTATGTTAATATAATAACTGTTAGATGTCAACGTTTACAATTACACTTTTTTGATTTTATTACACTCATTGTCTATACCAATATACTCTGTTTTGCTTTTTTGGTTGACTTTATTAAAGAAAATCGCTATCTTTTACTTTGTACGTCTTTTTACTTATAATATTTTTTTACTAGACCTATATGTAGAAAGGAGGAAAAAAATGAACCTACCTAAACATCAAATTGTCAAAAATGATTTGAAAAGTCGCATTACTTCGGGACAATTTTCAAGCGGTGACAAATTTTACAGTGAAGCCGAACTCGTTAAAATGTACAATGTTAGTTCTATTACTGTCATTCGGGCGGTGAAAGACTTAGTTAAAGAAGGATATTTAGTCCGTTATCAAGGTAAAGGGACGTTTGTTTCGCGTAAACGCGTCCAACGTCAAGTTAAATTTACCGATAAGGAAATTTTTTCTACTAGTGAGGATTTTGTTAAAGTTCTTTCTATTACTCGTGAAAATGATCCGCAGATTCTTAAAAAAATGCATCTCACAGAAGCTGATTTTTATTATGTAATTGTGCGGTTACGAACTGCTAAAGACGTTCCTTATATTTATCATCATTCCTATATTCCAGAACGCTTTATCAAGTATCCACAAAAACTAGACTACTACAATTCAATCTATCATCGCTTCCGTAGCGATTTTAATATTAATTTAAACGACGAACCTTCGCATGAAATAAATCGGATTGTCATGCCACCAAAGGATGTCGTTTCGGCTTTACAATTAGAACAAGGACAACCTGCTGTCTTCCAAGAAAAAACAACTTGGTTAGCCAATGATAATAGTGTTGCTGAATATATTATTACTTATAAGCGTTGGGAATTTTTCGAAATTGAAATTACCACAGATTAATCTTGACCTCACTTTATTTCAACGAATAAAGTGAGGTTTTTTAATTAAAAAAAGCCAGCAATCTTGATCATTCCACGCTTTTAGCAAATTATGGACGAGCAAGACAACTGCCTTTTCAAAAAAATAAACGCCCCTAACAAGTTAGGCGCGTTTATATACATTTTAATCTTCAGCAACGAATGGTAACAAGCCCATGATACGTGCACGCTTGATTGCAACAGTAATCTTACGTTGGTTCTTAGCACTTGTACCAGTTACACGACGAGGTAAAATCTTACCACGTTCGGAGATAAAACGTTTCAATAAATCTGTGTCTTTGTAATCGATGTATTCGATATGGTTAGCCGCGATAAAGTCAACTTTACGACGACGACGGCTACCTCTACGTTGTTGAGCCATGTAAATTCCCTCCTCGAATTAGAATGGTAAATCGTCATCTGAGATGTCGATTTTTTGCCCATTATCGGTAAATGGATCTGGCGTATTGCCCATAGCTGGACTTTCTGTACCAAAGTTTGGTGTGTCCACTGATCCTGCACCGTATGGATTTTGCATCTGTGCGTCAGGCATTGGATTTGCATTAAAGCCTGCGCTTGGAGCGGAAGGATGTTGTTGCCGATATTGTTCTGATTGTGAACGTGATTCAAGCAATGAGAAATTATCAACTACAATCTCGGTAACATATACACGTTGTCCTTGTTGATTATCATATGAGCGTGTTTGAATACGACCTTCGATTCCGACTAATGAACCTTTATGGGTAAAATTAGCGAAATTTTCTGCCGGCTTACGCCAAATCACACAATTAATGAAATCAGCCTCACGTTCACCTTGTTGATTCGTAAACTGACGGTTTACAGCTAGTGTAAAACTAGCCACTGCTGAACCTGATGAGGTGTAACGTAATTCGGGATCTCTTGTTAATCTACCGATCAAGATAGCTTTATTAATCATTTCCGCTCCTCCTTTGTTTTTTCTAAAAATTAAGCTTCACGTTTTACGATCATGTGACGCAAAATGCCGTCATTGATCTTTGCAAGACGATCAAATTCGTTGATTGCATCCGCGTTTGTAGCCTTAACGTTTACGATATGGTATACACCTTCTGTGAAACCACCGATTTCGTAAGCAAAACGACGCTTGGACCAATCCTTAGAATCTACAACTTCAGCACCATCATTTTTCAAAATATTGTCGAAACGTTCTACTAATTCGTTTTTAGCAGCTTCGTCAAGAGCTGGGCTGATAATATAAGTAATTTCGTAGTTTGTCATGCTGTTTGCACCTCCTTATGGACTATTGGTTCCCCACTCCCATCGATGGGGAACAAGGATTACGTAAGTACCCACAGCTGGATACCCACAGATTAAAATTATATCACTTCATTTGGTAGATTGCAATAAGAAATCCCGCATTACGTTACGTTATTAAATACGTAATGTAGCGGGATTATTTTTTTATTTTATAATTTTATTCATTTTCTTCTTCAGGATCAACCTTGGCCATCGTTGAAACAAATGCATCTTCTTCAAGATTAATCAAATGAACACCTAGTGTTGCTCGACCCGTTTGCGAAACACCAGCAACATTGAAACGAATCAAGACACCCTTGTTGGTAATAACCATAATGTCTTCATCGCCATTAACCGTTGTTAAACCAGCTAATGCACCATTTTTCGCAGTAATATTAGAAGTTTTAACCCCTTTTCCACCACGACCTTTAATCGGATATTCACTAGCTAAAGTTTGCTTGCCATAACCTTTTTCAGAAATTACCAAGACTTTACTATCGGGTTCTAAAACATCGGCACCAACTACATAATCATCAGTCCGTAAGGTAATGCCTCGAACACCAGAGGCAGCACGTCCCATCGTTCTAACCGTTGTTTCGGCAAATGATACCGCATAGCCACCGTGTGTACCGATAATGATATTTTTATTTCCATCGGTGATAGAAACCTTAATCAATTCATCACCTTCACGTAAGGTCAAAGCTTTCAAGCCGTTTTTGCGAATATTGGCAAATTCCGCTACCGCAGTCCGTTTTACTACCCCGTTACGTGTTGTAAAGAAGAGATATTGTTCTTTATCCTTGGCATTATTGGTATTTAAGACCGTTGCAATCTTTTCACCTTGTTCAAGGTTCAATAAATTAATCACAGGAATTCCTTTAGCTGTGCGCCCATATTCAGGAATTTCATAGCCTTTCATACTAAAGACCTTACCAGTTGTAGTAAAGAACATTAATTCATCGTGTGTTGAAGTAGATAAAAGATGTTCGATAAAGTCATCATCATGAACACCCATACCTTGTACTCCGCGACCACCACGTTTTTGAGCTTTAAAGTCACTAGTTGGTAATCGCTTAATGTAGCCATTATGTGTTAAAGCAACTACTACAGATTCTTCTTCAATCAAATCTTCGTCTTCAATATTAGTTACTTCTCCAACCATTAACTCTGTGCGGCGCTCATCACCATATTTTTCTTGAATTTCCAAGAGCTCTTGGTAAATAATTTCATGCACACGTTGTGGTTTAGCCAAAATATCTTCATAATCGGCAATCGCTTCAATTGTCTTTTGATATTCACTTTCGACTTTTTCGCGTTCCAATCCTGTCAAACGTACCAAACGCATATCTAAAATAGCTTGTGCTTGCTTATCGCTTAAGTGATATTCACTCATCAAACGATCTTTAGCCACATCACCACTTGGAGATTTACGAATGATTTCGATAATCGCTTCAATATGATCTAAAGCAATCCGTAAACCTTCTAAAATATGTGCACGTGCCTTAGCTTTACGCAATTCAAATTCGGTACGGCGTCTGATCACCGTTTCTTGGTGACTCAAATAATATTGCAAAATTTGTTTTAAGCTCAATACTTTTGGCGTACCATCGACAATTGCCAACATATTAAATCCAAACGAACTTTGCATTAATGTTAATTTATATAAGTTATTCAAAACAACTGAAGCGCTGATATCACGTCTAATATCGATTGTAACGCGCATTCCTTCACGGTCTGATTCATCTTTAATATCAGTGATACCTTCAATCTTCTTTTCACGTGCTAATTCAGCAATTCGTTCAATCAAGCGTGCTTTATTAACCATGTATGGCAATTCATGAATTACAATTTGTTCACGTCCGCCCTTAGATTCTTCAATTTCAACCTTAGCACGTAGCGTCACTGTACCACGTCCAGTTTCATAAGCGCGTCTAATTCCTGATTTTCCCATCACGATTCCACCAGTTGGAAAATCAGGGCCAGGGATTGCTTCCATCAAATCTGCGGTCGTAGCATCTGGATTATTCATCAAAATATGCAATGCAGAAATAACTTCTGCCAAATTATGTGGCGGAATATTAGTTGTCATCCCAACCGCAATACCGGTTGCTCCGTTTACCAAAAGATTTGGGAAACGTGCCGGTAAAATCTTTGGTTCGCGTTCAGTACCATCATAGTTATCTTGAAAATCAATCGTATCTTTGTTGATGTCACGCAACATTTCAGTTGCAATCTTAGACATCCTAGCCTCGGTATAACGCATCGCAGCAGCACCGTCACCATCGACCGAGCCAAAGTTACCATGGCCATCAACTAACATGTAACGATAACTAAAATCTTGTGCCATACGGACCATCGATTCATAGATGGCTAAGTCCCCGTGTGGATGGAACTTACCCATGACTTCTCCGACAATACGAGCTGATTTTTTATATGGTTTGTCCGGTGTCACGCCTAATTCATTCATTCCATATAAAATACGGCGATGAACCGGCTTTAATCCGTCACGCACATCAGGTAAGGCCCGCGCAACGATGACACTCATCGCGTAGTCCAAAAATGATGTCTGCATGACTTTGGACAAGTCAACGTCTTTAATTCGATTAGGTAACTCTACCAAAATCTTTGCCTCCCCTATCTATTTTTACTCATACCGGTTATTTCCCGGGAAATACTATCAAACATCTAAATTATCAACAAATGTCGCGTTGTCTTCGATAAATTGACGTCGTGGTCCAACCTGGTCACCCATCAACATTTCAAAGATTTCGTTAGCTTCTTGTGCATCACGTAATTCAACCCGCAACAAACGTCTTCTTTCAGGATCCATCGTGGTTTCCCAAAGTTGTTCAGCATCCATTTCCCCTAAACCTTTATAGCGTTGAATAGCTGGTTTAGGTGTCGGCGCCAATTGACCTAAAAATTCATTAAGTTCTTCATCTGAATCGATATAACGAATCATCTTACCTTGACGCACTTGATATAAAGGCGGTTGGGCAATATAAACATATCCTGCATCAATCATTGGCCGCATGAAACGATAGAAAAGCGTCAACAATAAGGTACGAATATGCGCGCCATCGACATCGGCATCGGTCATGATGATTAATTTATGATAATTAGCTTTTGTAACATCAAATTCTTTACCAAAGCCTGTACCTAATGCAGTAAACAATGAACGAATTTCTTCGTTGGCCAAGATACGGTCAAGGCTAGCCTTTTCTACGTTTAAGATTTTACCGCGAATTGGTAAAATCGCTTGGGTTAAACGAGAACGCCCTTGTTTAGCAGAACCACCCGCAGAATCCCCTTCGACGATGAACAATTCTGAAATTGCTGGATCTTTGCTCGTATTATCCGCTAATTTTCCTGGTAAATTGGAGATTTCTAAACCATTTTTCTTACGTGTTACTTCACGTGCACGTTTAGCAGCAATACGTGCCTTAGCTGCAATCAAACCTTTTTCAACGATTTTTCTTGCAACCGTTGGATTTTCCAACATGAATTTAGTGAACGTTTCACTAAACATCTTATCGGTTACCGCTCTAGCATCAGAATTTCCTAATTTAGTCTTAGTTTGCCCTTCAAATTGCGGATTTGGATGTTTAATAGATACGACCGCTGTCAAGCCTTCGCGAACATCTTCTCCCGATAAGTTAGCTTCATTTTCCTTAAGCATCCCATTTTTACGTGCATAATCATTTATAACCCGGGTTAAGGCTGTCTTAAAACCTGATTCATGGGTCCCACCTTCATAAGTGTGAATATTGTTAGTAAAAGTTAATAAATTTGAATGGAAATCATTAGTATATTGTAATGCCACTTCTACTGCGATTCCTTTTTGTTCACCTTCAACATAAATCGGTTCATCGAAAATAACTTCTTTACCGCTGTTCAAATATTCAACATAATGCTTAATCCCACCTGCATAATGGAATTCTTCATAGGTTGGTTCTGCTTTGCGCTTATCGGTAATCGTAATTTTTAATCCTTTGTTTAAGAAAGCTAATTCACGAATTCGAGTAGTTAAAACACCGATATCAAAGACTGTAGTTTCCGTAAAGATATCTGGATCAGGAGTAAAATGCACTGTTGTTCCATGAGCATTTTCAGCAGCTTGACCTACAACATGCATTGGCGTTTTGACCTTACCTAAGACAAAGTCCATGCCATAAATATTAGGATCACCATCACGAGTAACCTCAACATCTAAGCTCGTTGATAAAGCATTAACAACCGAAGCTCCCACACCATGAAGTCCACCAGAAACTTTGTAGCCACCACCGCCAAATTTCCCACCGGCGTGTAAAACAGTAAAGACCGTTTCTAATGCAGGTCGTCCTGTTTTTTCTTGAATATCAACAGGAATTCCTCGACCATTATCTTTAACCGTAATACTATTATCTGCTTGGACAGTTACATTTATCTCGTTAGCAAAACCGGCTAAGGCTTCGTCAATCCCATTATCGATGATTTCCCATACCAAATGGTGTAAACCTTGTGAACTTGTTGAACCAATATACATTCCGGGACGCTTTCTAACGGCTTCTAAGCCTTCAAGCACCTGAATTTGGCTAGCATTATATTCTTTGGCTTGTTGTGCCTTTGATTTTGCTTGTGTTTGCTCTTGCATCTCAGTCACGCTATATTTCCTCCTTAATCTCTTGTTGCGCGGTCGTTTTAGGTGTGATTTGACCGTTGTTTATCTTAAAAATCTTGGGTTCGTTAATCAGTTGCTTGGCAACATCATTTAATGCTGGTGTTGTCAAAAAAGTCTGGACCTTATCTTGAATTGCCTTTAACAGATGCGTTTGGCGATTTCCATCTAATTCCGATAAAACATCATCTAACAATAAAATTGGATATTCACCGGTTTTTTCATGCATAACCTCGATTTCAGCTAATTTGACAGATAAAGCAACCGTGCGTTGTTGACCTTGTGAGCCATAGACTTGCACGTCTTTTTGATTGATAAAAAAACTGACATCGTCACGATGAGGTCCCACCAATGTTGTTCCTTGAAAAATTTCTTTAGCTTCTATTTGCGCATATTTTTCTTGCAATTGTTGACTGATTTGACTAGCATCCAGTTGTCCTATGTCTTTAAGCGTTGTTTGATAATGCAACGTTAATTTCTCTTTACCTTGCGTGATTTGTGCATGTAAATCTGTTGCATACTTTTCTAACTGGGCTAAAAACGCCATACGTTTTGCGATAATCTTTCCGCCATGTTGTGCTAGTTGTTCAGACAAAATCTGCAAATATAATTTGTCATTAGCTTGTTTGGTTTGAAGCTGTTTTAAATATAAATTACGCTGTTTTAAAACAGTACGGTATTGACTCAATTCGTATAAGTAACTCGGTGCAATTTGACCGAACTCCATGTCAATAAAGCGACGTCTAACTGCCGGTGACCCTTTAACCAAGGCTAAATCTTCGGGCGCAAATAAAATCACGTTACACTTTCCGACATAATTTGATAAGCGACTCAAATCTAAATGATTCACGCGTCCTTTTTTGCCATTCTTTGTGATACTTAATTCTAACGGTAAATTCCCCGTCTTTTTTTGCAAAATCCCTTTAAGTTGCGCATGATCGCTTCCAAAACGTAATAATTCTTTATCATTGCTTGTACGGTGACTCCTAGTCAATGCCAAAACATAAATCGCTTCTAACAGATTTGTTTTCCCTTGAGCATTTTGTCCGAGTAAAACATTAATTTTGGCAGAAAAATCCAGCAACGCATTTTCATAATTACGAAAATTATACAGTTCTAATTTTTCAAGATACATCTTATTTTCCGGCTTTCATAATGAAAGTTCCAAATTCTTGAATTTCTACGACATCGTCTGGATAAAGTTTACGGCCACGACGTTGATCTACTTGGCCATTTATCACAACTTGATAGTCCGCTAAAAAATATTTAGCCTGACCACCAGAAGAAATAATATCTGCGATTTTCAAGAGTTGACCTAACGTAATGTAAGGCGTAGTTAAATAAATCGTTTTTTCCAAAAGACTTTTTCCTTTCTCTAACCCAATATGATACCTCTTAATTATATCCTTTTTTCGAGACAAAAACAATTTTATTCGCGTTTTTAGCCTATTTAAGCGATGTTAGATTCTTTTAGACTTAATATACTTTTTAAAGCTTATTACGCTTAAATCAAAATCTATCGGTCAAAAATTCGATTTCATACTTTTACAAACAAAAAAACCCTGTTAAAAACAAGGCTTTTTGTTTTGGAATTAATTTTTAAATGTTACTAGCTATTTTAAGCCGTCCGTACTGGTGTAATCAATTGTAACATAGTGGTGTCACCTTCGCTAGGTAACACGACAAACGGACGAAGTGGTTGCGTCATTTCAAGCTTGATTTGGCTTTGACCAAATGAACGCAAGGCATCTTTCATGTAATCTGGGTTAAATGAAATTTGGATTCCTTCACCAGTCAAACTATTGAAACTTAATCTTTCTTCAACATTTCCTACTTCAGGCGAATTTCCAGATAAGATCGCACTTTGATTTGCTGTATCTAATGTCAATTTAACGATATTGTTACGCCCTTCATGCGATAACAATGAGGCACGTTCAATCGCACGTAGGAATTCAGCTGAATTAAACTCAATTTGTGTTGAACTATTTTGTGGAATCAAGCGATCTGTTTCTGGATAATTTCCTTCCAACAAACGTGAGTAAAAGTATGTTTGCCCCAAGATGAAAAGTACTTGATTTTCAGAAATTTGGACATTAACTTGTCCTGGATAATCGCTTAACATTTTTGCTAATTCATTCATTGATTTTCCTGGGATTGTCAAATTATAATCAATTGCTTGATCAACTTGTAAGGCTAATTGACGGCGACTTAAACGATGTGAGTCGGTGGCAACTGCTACTAGTTGATCGGATTTTAAAGTCAAATGAATTCCCGTTAAGATGGGACGATTTTCTTGATTTGAAACAGAAATAATTGTTTGTTCAATCACACGTTTTAAAATGTCTGCTTCTAAATTGATTTGTGTTTTAATTTCAATTTCTGGTAAATGTGGGTATTCGTTTGGATCAAGACCATTGATTGTAAAAGCTGCTTGTCCTGAAGTAATTGTTACTTGATATTTAGCATCAATGTTAATATTAACTTCATTTTCAGGCAAACGTTTGATGATATCAACAAACATTCTAGCTGGAACAACAATACTTCCTGTTTCTAAAACACTTAATCCAGCTTCTTCATCATTTTCAGCTAAGGTTGTTTCAATTGAAATATCACCATTGCTTGCTGTTAATTTCAATTCTTCATTTGTTAAATCTAATTTGATTCCGTTTAAAATATCTAAGGCAGTTTTGGCAGAGATTGCACGGGTAACTGTATTTAAATATTTAATAAATGGATTTCGTTGAATCGAAAATTTCATGTGAACCTCCAATATATTATTATTATTATTTTTTTAGTAATAGTAGTAGGACATGTGATTGTTGTGGATAACTAAAAAATAGCACAATTTTATTGGTTATAAACATGTGGATAAAGTTGTGTATTAAATTTTCAGTTTTCCACAACTAACCTTTGATTTCTGATTTGAGTATGGCGATTTCTGTTTGTAATTTTTGATCGCTCATCAAAGATTCTTCAATTTTTTCGCAAGCATGAATCACGGTGGTGTGATCTTTACCACCAAATTCTTGTCCGATTCGAGGTAAAGAAGCATCAGTAAGCTGACGTGATAAATACATTGCAATTTGCCGCGGCATTACGATAGACTTAACACGTTTTTTACCTTTCAGTTCGGAAACCGTTACTTGATAATATTTAGAAACTTTTGCTTGAATCAAAGGAATTGTAATTTCTGGTGTTCCATCATGAAGTTTGAGGTTTTTCAAGGCTTCAGCAACTAAATCAGTTGTGATAGGACGTCCATTTGTTGTAGCAAATGCCTGAACTCGCATTAAGGCTCCTTCCAATTCACGAATATTAGAATCGATTTGACCGGCGATATAGCTTAAGGCTTCATCTGGAATTGCGAGATGTTCAGTTTCAGCTTTATTACGTAAAATAGCAATTCTTGTTTCAAAATCAGGTGGGGTAATATCAACAGATAAGCCCCCTTTAAATCTAGAAACAAGGCGTTCTTCTAGTTTAGGAATTTCGTTAGGTAAACGATCAGATGATAGCACAATTTGTTTTTTTTCATTATGCAAAGCATTAAAAGTATGGAAAAACTCTTCTTGGGTACCGACTTTTTCTGCAAAAAATTGGATATCATCAACTAAAAGCAAATCGACATTACGATATTCTTGGCGAAATTCTTCTTGGCGTTTGTTTTGAATAGAATTGATAAAATCGTTGGCAAAAGATTCGCTTGTAACATATTTGACTTTAGCATTGGGATTATTGGCTAACATCTGATGACCAATAGCATGCATCAAATGCGTTTTTCCAAGTCCAACACCACCATAAAAGAATAATGGATTATACCCACCAGATGGGCCGCCTGGTTCTTCGGCAACTGCTAAAGCGGCTGCGTGAGCCATTTGATTACCTTTACCAACAATAAATGTATCAAAAGTAAACTTTTCGTTGAGCTGCGAATTTTGCATGAAATTTTTTTGTGTTATTGCCGGAGCCGGCTTGGTTTCTGGTATCGCTAATGGATTAGCTTGTTCAGGCGTTTTTACCAAGACCGTAATGTCGGCATTTGATTCGGCCTTTAAAATTTCGCTAATTTTAGGTGCGATATTTTGAGTCCAGTAATCACGATGCAAAACTGAAGGCACCTCAATAACTAAGGTGTTGTCAGTAAATTGAATGGGTTTAGCGGTAGCAATCCAAGTCTTATAGGTGATTGTGGCGAAAGATTCTTCAAACTTATTGCAAAGAAATTGCCATAAAGTTGCAAGATCTAGCACTGGACTTCCCTCCTTTTATTAAAATATACCTTTTTAATTGTAGCATTTAATTAAATAGTTTTCCACAGATTTAAGAAAATAAAAAAAGAAAAACACAGCCTGTTAAAAACGTTATCCACATCCTGTTGATAAAACTGTGAAAAAGTCTGATCCCATCGCTTATCCACAAGCTGACTTTGAGATTTTTTTCTTGATTTAATGCATGTTTCACAAGTTTTCCACAAGAAGATAAACAAATGCACACTTGATAATTAACAATATGTTAATTGTGAATTTATTTGCGCAAAAAGATGTGGAAATAAAAATTACCATCTACAAGGGTGTGCATAAAAAAAGCACGCTTGTGGATAAAATGCAAGGTTTTTTTGACAATAAGTCCTTTATTTTTAATGAAAGATATGATAGGATAAAAAAGTAAGTCTGAAGTTGACAATCATTTTACTTTCATAGTAATATGTTAAGTAACATTGCAAATAAGAGAGGGGTGCAAACGCCGATGAAGAGAACTTACCAACCAAAGAAACGCCATCGTCAACGCGTACATGGTTTCCGTAAACGTATGAGTACAAGTAACGGTCGTAATGTGTTAGCACGTAGACGCCGTAAAGGTAGAAAAGTATTGTCTGCATAGATCACTGGACCGTCAGTGGTCTTTTTTGTTATGTAGCATGCAAAATTTTGGAGATGGATTATGAGAAAGTCATACCGCGTCAAAAAAGAAGCGGAATTCCAAAGAGTCTTTACCCAAGGCAAATCATGTGCTAACCGTCAGTTTGTGGTTTACATGATTGAAAAGCCCAACCAGCCCCATTTTCGTGTCGGCATTTCTGTCGGTAAAAAAATTGGTAATGCGGTTCAGCGCAATTGGGTCAAACGTCGAATTCGCCAAAGTTTGACTGAATTAAAACCACAATTAAAACAAGATTGCGATTTTATCGTAATCGCTCGTCCTAGTGTCACTGACATGGCGATGACAGATATAAAAAAGCATTTATTGCATGTTTTAAAATTGGCACATGTTTTAGAAGAAGAAAATAATTAATATCAAAAAGTGAGGAAATAAGCATTGAAAAGAGGGAAACGTTTTGCCGCTCTTCTAGCTGCTGTATCCTTGATGTTAGTTCTAGCCGGTTGTAGCACGGAACCGATTGATGCCCAAAGTACAGGCTTTTGGGATCATTATATTGTTTGGAACTTTGTCAAGGCAATTCAAGCACTGAGCAACATCTTTGGCCATAATTATGGTTGGGGGATTGTCGTTTTCACGATTATTGTTCGAATCGTGATTTTACCATTAATGATTTATCAGATGAACACATCGCGCAAGACGATGGAGTTGCAACCACAAATCAAAGCGTTGCAACAAAAGTATTCTGCACGTGATACTGAAACAATGCGTAAATTACAAGCAGAAACACAAAAGCTTTATTCTAAAGCAGGTGTTCATCCGATGGCTTCGATGTTACCGTTAATTGTGCAAATGCCAATTATGATTGCCTTGTACCAAGCAATTTTCCGTTCAGAAACCTTGAAGGTCGGACAATTCTTCTGGATGCAATTAGGCGATAAGGATCCGTATTATGTGATGCCGATTTTGGCGGCTATCTTTACGTATTTAACTTCTAAGTTGAGTATGATGGCACAACCAGAATCAAATGCAATGATGACGGTGATGACATATGCCATGCCGGTATTTATCTTCTTTATCGGGTTAAACGTGCCTGCTGCGTTGTCTTTATACTGGATGATTACCAATGCCTTTTCTGTGGCTCAAACATGGTTTTTCAATAATCCATATAAGATTAACCGTGAGCGTGAAGAAAAGCAACGGGCTGAAAAACAAAAGCAACGTCAGCTTGAAAAAGCTAAGCGTAAAGCTTTGAAGAATAAGAAAAAATAATACAAACGAAAAGCTTACAGAGAATGTTTCTGTGTTATAGCAAATTATTTAAAAGCAGCAAAGCTAGTGTGATGAACTGGCAATGTTGCTTTTTTCTTTGTCAAATTAGGATGATAAAGTAGCTGCTAAAGATTAAATTTACTAACTTGGAGTTTGAAGCACTCTTTAGGAGAGGATTTTTGCCTTATTTTAGTAGAAAGTTTATTTAAATTTAAAAAAACAAATTTTAGTAAGTGTTTCAGAGCTACAGGCTATAAAATCAAAAAAATTGACTAACGAAACACTAAGAAAAGAATAAAAATTCTCTTAACCGTTTACATTTGCTAAAAAGTGCTCTAATATGGAAGTGACCGTTTTCTTTTAGTATAGGAGTGAATTTTAAATGGAAAAAACAATTGTTATTAACTCAGGAAGCTCGAGTTTAAAATTTAAGTTATTTGCAATACCAGATGAAGAAGTTTTGGCTAGTGGTTTAATTGAACGAATCGGTATTGAAGGCTCAGCAATTACCATCAAGTATGGTGCAGGCGAAAAGTTTACTAGTCAGGAAGATGTCAGTGATCATAAGATTGCTGTTGATAGATTGTTGGCATTGTTAGAAGAATTAGGAATTGTAAATGATTTAAATGAAATCACAGCTGTTGGTCATCGTGTGGTAGCTGGGGGCGAATATTTCAAGACTTCCGCTGTTATTGACGATAAAGTCATTGAACAAATTGATGAAATTGCTGATTTTGCGCCATTGCATAACCCAGCTAATTTAATGGGAATTAAGGCCTTTAAAAAGGTCTTACCAGATGCGTTTAGTTTGGCAGCTTTTGATACTTCATTTCATCAAAGCATTCCTGAAGAAAACTTCTTGTATAGCATACCTTATGAATGGTATGAACAATATGGGGTACGCCGTTATGGTGCACATGGCACAAGTCATCGCTATGTTGCCCAAGAAGCTGCAAAATTCTTAGGAAAACCACTTGAAGAATTGAAATTAATTACTTGTCATTTAGGTGCAGGTTCTTCAATTTGTGCTGTTAAAGATGGCAAATCATTTGATACATCAATGGGCTTTACACCATTAACTGGGGTAACGATGGCGACACGTTCGGGTGATATCGATGTGGCATTGTTGAACTATGTGATGGATAAATTAGGCATCAAATCACTTGATGAAATGCTTTATATTTTAAATAACAAGTCTGGTTTGTTAGGAATTTCAGGTGTTTCACCAGATATGCGTGATATTTTAGCGGCTAAAGATGATAATAAACGTGCTAAATTAGCTTTAGATATCTTCGTGAAAAATGTTGTCAAATATATCGGTGAATACGTAGCTGAAATGGGTGGTGTTGATGGAATCATCTTTACAGCTGGTATTGGTGAAAATTCAGTGCCTGTAAGACAAATGGTAATGCAACGCCTAGCATATTTGGGCATTACCTGTGATGATGCGGCTAACGCAGCTAATGAAGATGGCTACATTGCAACCAAAGATTCTAAAGTTGCAGTCTTGAAGATATCAACTGATGAAGAATTGATGATTGCTAGAGATGTAGAAGCCTTTAGAAATAAATAAAATGAAATTAATCCTTCTTAACTAATAAAATAGTTTGGAAGGATTTTTTTATTGGTTGTTTTTTAACAAAAATTCCCCCAAAAAGTGGAACGTACCAATTTTTATAATGGTTGACATTTTTAAGATAGAGCGTTATCATGTGAGTGTAGAAAATAAAACGAACAAAGGAGTCTAGCTCACATGACAGTAGATTACTCATCCAAGCAATATTTAGATAAACTTGATGCATATTGGCGCGCTGCTAATTACGTTTCTGTAGGGCAACTTTATTTGAAAGATAATCCACTTTTACGTCGTCCACTACAAGCTAGTGATGTAAAGATTAAACCAATCGGCCATTGGGGCACAATTTCAGGGCAAAACTTTATTTATGCTCATTTAAACCGTGTCATCAACAAATATGACTTGAACATGTTTTATGTTGAAGGTCCAGGACATGGTGGCCAAGTGATGGTTTCAAACTCTTATCTTGACGGTAGTTATACTGAAATTTATCCAGAGATCACGCAAGATGAACAAGGGATGCAAAAATTATTCAAGCGTTTCTCATTCCCAGGTGGGGTGGCTTCACATGCGGCACCTGAAACACCAGGTTCGATTCATGAAGGTGGCGAATTAGGTTATTCCATCTCCCATGCTGTCGGGGCAATCTTAGATAATCCTGATTTGATTGTCGTACCAGTTGTTGGTGATGGGGAAGCAGAAACTGGTCCATTGGCAACTTCATGGCAATCTAACAAGTTCATCAACCCAATCAATGACGGAGCCATCTTGCCAATCTTAGATATCAACGGCTTTAAGATTTCTAACCCAACAATCATGTCACGTGAATCTGATGAAACTCTACAAAAATTCTTTGAAGGGATGGGTTGGCATCCAATCTTTGTCGAAGGTGACGATCCAGCAGTGATGCATCCAGCGATGGCTAAAGCATTAGATGAAGCAATCGAAGAAATCAAGACAATCCAAAAGCATGCGCGTGAAAATAACGATGCAAGCTTACCAACTTGGCCAATGATTGTCTTGCGGACACCAAAAGGTTGGACAGGTCCTAAATTCTGGGATAACAAGCCAATCGAAAACTCCTTTAGAGCACACCAAGTGCCACTTCCAGTTGATCAAAATCATATGGAACATGCCGATGCTTTGGAAGAATGGTTAAAGAGCTATCGCCCAGAAGAATTATTCGATGAAAATGGGGCTTTGAAAGCCGAGATCGCAGAAATTGCGCCAAAAGGTGACAAGCGCATGGCGGCTAACCCACATACTAACCCAGGTAAATTAATTCGTGATTTAAACAAACCTGATTTTCGCAAATTTGCTGTTGATACTACTACGCCAGGGCAAACCGTGGCGCAAGATATGAGTATCTTAGGTAAATATTTAGAAGCTGTTTTAGCTGAAAATGAGGCAAACAAGAACTTTAGAATTTTTGGACCAGACGAAACAATGTCCAATCGTTTGGCACCAATCTTTGAACAAACGAACCGTCAATGGTTACCAGCTATCAAAGAACCAAACGATGAATTCTTAGCACCAAGTGGTCGTGTAATTGATTCACAATTATCCGAACATCAAGCAGAAGGTTTCTTAGAAGGTTATGTCTTGACTGGTCGTCATGGTTTCTTTGCAAGTTATGAAGCATTCTTGCGTGTTGTTGATTCGATGTTAACGCAACACTTCAAATGGTTAAGAAAAGCTAAGGAACAACCTTGGAGAACTTCTGTGCCATCATTAAACGTTGTAGCTACTTCAACTGTGTTCCAACAAGATCACAACGGCTACACACACCAAGATCCAGGTTTATTAGCACATTTAGCCGACAAGAAACCTGAATTCATCCGTGAATACTTGCCAGCTGATGCAAATACTTTATTAGCAGTCTTTGATAAAGTTTTAAATGATCGTGATAAGATCAACTTGATTGTTTCATCCAAGCACCCACGTCAACAATTCTACTCGGCTGCCGAAGCTAAAGAATTAGTCGACAATGGGCTTAAGATTATCGATTGGGCTTCAACTGATCAAAATGCTGAACCTGATTTGGTAATTGCTGCAGCTGGGACCGAACCAAACTTGGAAGCTTTAGCTGCAATTTCAATCTTGCATGAAAAATTACCAGAATTGAAGATTCGTTTCATCAATGTGGTTGATTTATTGAAACTACGCAGTCCAAAAGTTGACCCACGTGGCTTAAGTGATGAAGAATTTGACTTCTACTTCACCAAGGATAAACCGGTTATCTTTGCTTTCCATGGCTATGAAGGCTTGATTCGTGACATCTTCTTTGATCGTCACAACCATAACTTATATATCCATGGTTACCGTGAAAACGGTGATATCACAACCCCATTTGATATGCGTGTTGTTAACCAAATGGATCGCTTCGACTTGGTTAAAGATGCCTTGTTAAGCCAACCAAACGCACAACAATACGGACAAATCATTGCTGAAATGGATAGCATTATCGCTAAACACCATCAATATATCCGTGATGAAGGTACCGATTTACCAGAAGTTGAAAACTGGGAATGGAAACCATTAAAATAAGAGGCTGAAAAAACCACAGCTTCAATAAAAAAAGAAGGCTCACGTCAATTTTGAACGTGAGCCTTTTTGTTAATCCATCGTGCTACTTTGAATAAAGAAGCGAGAATTTTGATAATTATAGGTCGTAAACGAATAGTCAAACGGTAATCCGGAAGCAAGGTAATAGATTTCGTGGACTTCTAAGGTTGGAGCCTTGGGAGCTAAACTTAATAAAGTAGCTTCGGAGTCACTTAATTCACGGATACGCATGTACTTATCGGAAAAACTGATGTGATGGCCTAATTCGTGAATATAGGCAAACATCGAGCCTTGGGCGATTTGTTCGTTGACAAATGGCACAATGCTTTTTCTAAAATAAGATTCTTCAATACATAATGGTCGTCCATTGATGTAACGAATACGTTTAATATGATAAAAATCCTCAGCGCCACATTTAAAAGCACTTTGAATCTCTTTAGGAGCGGTGATGACCTCTAATTCGATGACCTTGGCAGCTGAAGTGTGCTTGGATAGATCGCTAGTAAAGCCGTTACTTTCCAAAAAGTTAACGTAACCATCGCGTTTCGGGCGACGAACAAATGTCCCGCTGCCTTGGACTTGATAGATTAGCCCCCGTTTTTGTAAAATTTCAAAGGCTTTGACGAGTGTGCTTTTACTGATTTGATATTTGGCTAAAAGTTCATTGAAAATAGGTAGTTTAGCGCCTTGTTCGAGCTCGTTATCGATGATATATTGCTCGAGTTTTTGGGCGATTTCGATATATTTAGGCAAAATTTTACCCTCCTTATTAAAATGTTGCTTCTAAATAATATTATAAACTAATGGAAGCGTTCTTGACAAATTGTGAATATTGTTTTAAAATTGTGAATGCAAAAAATAAGAATGAGGAAGTTTTGATTTACGTCAGTGTAGACACGGTCAAATTAAACGAAGCAACGTTCAAATATGTAGTTTCGGCCAAGCAAGACGTAAAATGCAGCCTCATATAAAACACAAAATAAAAAAGTTGGCGGAAAAGACGTTATTTTAGAATTAAACTAGGAGGATAACGATGAAAAAAGATTTCTTATGGGGTGGCGCAGTTGCTGCTCATCAATTTGAAGGTGGCTGGAATGCTGATGGGAAAGGACCAAGCGTAATCGACGTGATGACGGCCGGAGCGCATGGTGTGGCACGTGAAATCACGCAAGAAATTGAACCAGATAAGTTTTATCCAAATCACGAAGCAATCGACTTTTATCATCGCTATAAAGAAGATATAGCGTTATTTGGTGAAATGGGACTCAAGTGTTTTAGAACTTCGATTGCGTGGACCCGTATTTTCCCTAAAGGTGATGAACAAGAACCAAATGAAGCAGGTTTGAAATTTTATGATGAGATGTTTGATGAATTGTTAAAACATGGCATCGAACCGGTGATCACCTTGTCGCACTTTGAAATGCCGCTACATTTAGCGCGTGAATACGGTGGTTTTAGAAATCGCCAAGTGATTGATTTCTTCGTAAAATTTGCTCAAACCGTCTTTGAACGTTACAAAGATAAGGTTAAATATTGGATGACCTTCAATGAAATCAATAACCAAATGGATACCCATAACCCAATTTTCTTATGGACCAACTCTGGGGTAACATTGCAACCAGGTGAAAATCCACGTGAAGTTTTATTCCAAGTTGCGCATAACGAATTAGTGGCAAGTGCACGTGCCGTTAAGATTGGTAAACAAATTAATCCAAACTTCAAGATTGGTTGTATGATTTCACATGTGCCGGTTTATCCATATTCATGTAACCCGGCCGATATTTTAGATGCACATTTGGCAATGCATGAACGTTTCTTCTTCTCTGATGTGCATGTACGTGGATATTATCCAGCTTACGCCTTAAAGGAATTTGAACGTGAGGGCTATAACTTAGAAATCACCGCCCAAGATTTGAAAGATCTCAAAGAAGGTACAGTTGATTACATCGGTTTTAGTTACTATATGTCAACAACTGTTAAAGCTGATGCACATAATGATAACTTAGAAAATGTTGTTAACGGTGGGATGGCTAATGCTGTTGAAAATCCTTATATCAAATCAAGTGATTGGGGATGGCCAATCGATCCAACCGGATTACGTTACACTTTAAACAACTTGTATGAACGTTATCAAAAACCATTATTCATCGTTGAAAATGGTTTTGGTGCCGTCGATCAATTAGAAGCCGATGGCAGCATTCATGATCCAGGCCGAATCGATTATTTGACCAAACACATCCAAGCGATGCAAGCCGCAGTTGAACATGACGGGGTTGACTTGATGGGTTATACTCCTTGGGGCATCATCGATTTAGTTTCCTTTACAACAGGAGAAATGAAGAAGCGTTATGGCATGATTTATGTCGATCGTGATAACGAAGGTCATGGTAGCATGAAACGTTACAAGAAAGATTCATTTGACTGGTATCGCCAAGTAATCGCCAATAACGGCATTAATTAATTTTAAAGGACCATTTTAAGTGGTCCTTTTTTGTTTGGGAAAAAGTTATTTAAGAAACAATTTTAAAAAATGTCGCATAAAAAACAAACTTAGAGTTGCTTCAACCTTATTAAATCAACAATTGTCAGTGGTTTATACAAATGTTAATGCAAAAAATAACTTATTGGTACTTAAAAAATAGGTCGGTCCAAAATATAATAAAATCATAGAAAGTGTTTTCTTGCATGGATATTGAAGTTTTCTTAGCGCGCAATTTACCATTAGATCCACATAAAAATATGATGGCAACACTTTTGGGAAAGAATTGGACAGATTGGTTTAATATTCCATATAACCTATCAATGGGGATCATGACGGTTTATGTCATGTTAGGGATTGCTAAAAGTTTATCCGAATATTACAAAATAGACTCTTTAGCAACACAAATCATGTCGTTTGTTACTTTGTTTATCTTAACACCAGTAACTACAACTAAAGATGGCTTGATGTTTTTACCAATGGATAACTTGAGTGCTTCAGGACTTTTTTAAGGCATGTTTGTCACCATTGGAACGGTAGAAATCATGCGCTGGGTTTTGAGTCGTGGTTGGAAGATTAGAATGCCTGATTCAGTGCCAGAAAATGTTAGCCGTTCATTTGAAGCATTGATTCCTGGTTTATTTGTCTTTGCGATCTTTGATGTGATTCGTTTTATCTTTACGGTGATACCATTTGATTCAGCGCAAGCCTTTATCTTTAAATTCTTACAAACACCATTGACATCTTTAGAAGCTTCTTACCCAGCAACTTTAGTTATTGAAGTTTTTGCGACAATTCTTTTTTCTTTTGGTTTGCATGGGCCAAACATTATCGGTGGGGTAATGAATCCAATTTGGTTATCTTTAACCGCACAAAATGCTGCCGCTTATGCAGCTGGTAAGGCTTTACCTAACATCGTTAACGGACAATTTGATGCAAACTACGTTAAATTAGGTGGCTGTGGTTGTACAATTGGTTTAGCAATTATTGCAGCTTTCATGGCTAAATCTGATCAATATAAGACTTTAGGACGTTTAGGAATCGTACCAGGTTTCTTTAATATCAATGAACCATTAATCTTTGGGATTCCAATCGTGTTAAATCCAATCATGATGATTCCATTTATCTTATCACCGGTGATTTTTGTTTCATTATCTTATTTTGTAATGAAAATTGGCTTGGTACCAATCGCAAATGAGGTTAATATTCCATGGACAACACCACCAATCATCGCTGGTTTTTTGATTAGTGGTTGGAAGGGTGCACTTTTCCAATTAGTTGAAATCGTCGTTTCGATGGCTTGGTGGTATCCATTCTTTAAGATTGTTGATAAACAAGCGCTTGAACAAGAACAAAAACAAGCTTAAAATTAAATGTTTTGACAAAAAATAACCGTCAGCGGTGCTAATAAAAATTAAAGTCCTCTTTACTGGAATTTCTGGTAAAGAGGTTTTTTGTTTGGCAGCCAATAGATTGTAAGTTAGTTAAAATAAGGAGAGTGTTTTAGCGAGTTAAATAATATTAATAAATTAAGCTGTCTGCAACTTATTTAAATGGTATACTTTTGGTGTAAATAAAGTGAGCGTTTTCTTTTTTGGGAGGTATTTTAAATGGAAACAAAATCCACTATGCAAGAAAAATATATTATGGCTATCGATGAAGGTACGACCAGTACACGAACGATTATCTTTGATCATGCGGGACAAAAAGTGGCCGATGCGCAAAAGGAATTTCCGCAATATTTCCCAGAACCAGGTTGGGTAGAACATAATGCTAATGAAATCTGGAATGCGGTCTTATCGACGATTGCCAATGCCTTTATTAATTCGGGAATTCATCCAACACAAATCGCCGGAATTGGAATTACTAACCAACGAGAAACCACGGTTATTTGGGATAAGCAAACTGGTCTACCAATCTATAATGCAATTGTTTGGCAATCACGGCAAACCAATGAGATTGCGCAGCGTTTGATTAATGAAGGATATAGTGAAATGATCCATGCTAAAACAGGTTTGTTGATTGATGCTTATTTTTCGGCAACCAAGATTCGTTGGATTTTAGATCATGTTGAAGGTGCTCAAGAAAGAGCTCAAAGAGGAGAATTACTTTTTGGGACAATCGATACGTGGTTGACTTGGAAATTAACCGGTGGGGCAGCACATGTGACCGATTATACCAATGCTAGTCGGACGATGTTATTTAACATTCATGATTTAACGTGGGATGAAGATATTTTAAAATTACTCAACATTCCAAAAAAAATCTTACCAGAAGTTAAGAGTAATTCAGAAATTTATGGTCATACGGCTTCGTATCATTTCTATGGTAGTAGTGCTCCAATTGCTGGTTTAGTCGGTGATCAACAAGCAGCCTTATTTGGCCAGTTGGCCTTAGAAGATGGTACGGTAAAAAATACCTATGGGACCGGTTCGTTTATCGTGATGAATACGGGTGAAAAACCAGTCTTATCACAAAATAATCTTTTGACAACTGTCGGCTATGCGCTTGATGGCAAAGTTAATTACGCTTTAGAAGGCTCGGTCTTTGTTTCGGGTTCGGCGCTGCAATGGTTGCGTGATAGCATGGAAATCTTAGAAAGTGCGCCTGATTCAGAACAAGCAGCTTATAAATCTACGAGTCATGATGAAGTTTATGTGGTACCGGCCTTTACTGGTTTAGGGGCACCTTATTGGGATAGTGAAGCGCGTGGTGCGGTCTTTGGTTTGACACGTGGAACCACTAAAAACGACTTTATCAAAGCAACGTTACAATCACTAGCTTATCAAACTCGTGATGTGGTTGATACGATGGAAAAAGATACGGGGATCAAAATTCCAACTTTGCGTGTTGATGGTGGCGCGGCTAAGAATAACTACTTGTTGCAATTCCAAGCAGATATCTTAGATACCCCGATTGAACGTGCAGCTAATTTGGAAACAACAGCACTCGGAGCAGCCTTTTTAGCTGGTTTAGCTGTGGGGTATTGGCAAGATACGACCGAACTAAAAACTATTTTTGCAGTAGGACAAAGATTTGAACCACAAATGAGTGCAAAACGACGTGAAGACTCGTATGCAGGATGGCAAAATGCAGTTGCAGCTACCCGTATTTTTAAGCATCGAGCTAAATAAGTCAGCTATTTAAAAGTAACAAGCAAATGATTTAAACGACATATAAAAACAGCGACAAAAGGTTTCAGACTTTGGTTATAGCTGGGTACCGGTATTAGGACCAATCGTTGGAGGAACAATCGGGGGCATTACTTTTCAACTTATTACCTTAAAAATGACGACTAAGTTTTGGCAATCACTTTTGGTGGTTGCCTTTTTTAGTGCGCAAAAAAACACGCTTTACGGGCGTGTTTGAATTTCAAATGCAGGATTTAAGATTTTTAGATCGCTAGGTTTAAAGCCACTCAACCAGATCTTTTGGTCTTTAGTGACAAAGACTGCACCGTATAAATCAGCGTTGGTCCAGTTAGTTTGGGGTTGTCCGGCAAAAAAGAGGTTAGTTGTTTCAATCTCACCATCAAGTGAATATTTGGAAAAGACGGTGACACTGGCAAGGTCGTTTTCCTTAGGATATCCGTTAAGTGAATCTAAAATATGGTGGTATGAATGGCCGTTGTATTCGAAACGGCGTTCATAAATCCCACTAGTCACAATCGAGCAAGGTGGCATTTTGACAGCGGCGATTACTTGACCACGGGTGTTATTGGGATCTTGAATGCCAATGCGCCATAATTGATCGGGGTGGACGGGTTGAGGTCCCATCAAAAGTAAATTACCGCCTAAATCGATGATACCATTGTGCAGATCATAAGCACGCCATAAATCTTGGATGCGATCAGCGATATAACCTTTAGCAATGCCACCTAAATCAAGTTCCATTCCTTTTAAAGGTAAATAGACACTTAAATTGGTCGGGTTGATTTGAATTTTTTGGGCATCAATAAGTTGTAATTTAGCTTCAATATCGGCTTTTTTCGGTAAGTTAGCGCCAACAAAGCCAATCTTCCACAATTTGACGAGCGGTCCGATCGCGGCGTTAAAACCACGATTTTGGCAGCTGACTTGCCAAGCTTTTTGAATTAAGTTAAAAGTTGGATAACTGACTTGAACGGGATGTTTGCCGGCAGCTTGATTGATTGCCATCACCTCGGAATTAGTACGATTGACGGTCAACAGATCTTCATAAGACTGGATGAGCTCAAAAGCTTTATCGAGTTGACTTTCATAGGCCGTGCCAAATAAAGTTAAGTTGATCGTCGTCCCTAACGCACGATACGTTTTAGTAAGTCTACGTTGACTAAGCTGAGGGATAAATTCTGGGTGAATGTCTGGCCAAAGCAGTGTACTCATTTAAATATCTTCCCTTCGTGTTGGGTTTGAAAAATAGTTTGTAAAAATAATGCCATTTCTGCGACAAAAAGATCGGCATTTTTAGCATAGCTAATACCTAAATTAAGGTTAAGCATTTCTTTTGGAAAAAGCAAGATGTTAACGGGACTTTGTGGTGTTAAACAATGCTTGACGACCGGTAAAGAACTAACGGTTATACCTAAGCCTTTGGCTGCAGCTAAGGTAGTTGCTATTGAATTAGACAGACTCAGACAGTGCTTGATTTGAATTCCATGATCGCTAAAAAGATGGTCAATCATGTTTTGAAAAGAAGACGTGCCTGAAAGACGAATGAAATTTTGGCCACTTAACGCTTGAAGTTACGTGTAAGTTAAAGTTCGCAGGCGTTTATTTGGTTGATAAAGAGATGCATTTTCGGGCACAACTAAACAAAGTTGATCGTTTCGGAGATAAAGAACTTTAAGCGTAGGATCATTGATAATCCGACCAATGAAGAGATTAACCTGACTGTTAGCAAGTTGATTAGCGACACGATTGGTTGTTTCTTCGATGACTTTAAGGTTTAAATCAGGATATTGATATTGAACTTTTTGTAAAATATCTGGTAGATCGATAGCCGAAAACGGTTGGTTGATGGCTAAAGTTAAGTGCCCAGCTTGTGTTTTACTTAAAATTTCGAGTTGTTGTGTTAATTCTTGGCTAGTTTGGCGCATTTTTTGGAGCCCATTTAATAAGGTCTGCCCTACTAGGGTTAGTGAGATTGGATTTTTTTGACGTTCAACGAGTTGAACTTGGTATTTTTCTTCGGCCTGTTTTAAGATGCGACTGACGTAAGGTTGACTGACATAAAGTTCTTGGGCAACCTTGGTTAACGTTTCAGCTTGCTTGACACTGGTAAGAAGTTTTTCTAAAAATTCAAGTTGTTCATTCATGATGCTCACCTCTTTTTTGTTATAACTAATTAGTTATGATGATGAAACTAAATAAGCATTTAACATTATTGATAAAAAGGTTGATAATTTAAGTGTAAACGTTTTATTTAGGGAATGTTAGCATGAAATTATTAGCAATTGTCGAAACTAATGCACCACTTTCTTATAATCGTAAGTTACTAATGTATATGCAAAAGCATTTTGCTAAACAGGCAACAATTGAGATTGCAGAAGTTAAAGATATTCCTTTATTCAATGAGGAAATCGCCACCGATACGCCACCTGCAGTTGAAAAGATGCGTCAAAAGATTGAAGCTGCTGACGGTGTTATTTTCGGTGTACCAGAATATGATCACGGGATTCTAGCTGCCTTAAAGAGTGTGTTAGAATGGCTTTCTTATCAGCATCATCCTTTCAGAAGTAAACCATGTATGCTTGTGGGGGGCTTCATTAGGAGTACAAGGAACTTCACGCGCACAAGATAACTTAAGAGTTATTTTAAGCTCACCAGGTGTGGAAGCAATCGTCTTACCAGCCAATGAATTTTTATTGAGTTTTGCACCTAAGGCTTTTGATGAACAAGGTGATTTGGTCGATGCTAAGACAATTTGTTTTTTAGAAGAATGTTTTAATAATTTTGTCCAAATGCTTAATACCATTAATGGTAATGCGCAAACAAAAGTTGAATGGTCTGCAACTTATGATACGGTAATCTTGGGCTTTGGAGTAGCGGGTGCGACCGCAGCCCGGTTTGCAGCAGATGCAGGTGCCCAAGTTTTATTAGTAGATGCTGCACCATATGGTCATGAAGGTGGTAATACCCGTTATGCCGGTCAAGTTGTTGGAACAGGCGTACCTATGTAGATGGAATGTGTAACATGCGTGATTATTATCGCAAATACTTAGATATCGAACCATTTAGTTTCAAGAAATCATTTGAAAAATCCAGCACCTTGATTAAAGTTGCCGATGTATGTTTTGAATATCCTGAATATGAAGGTGTATATTCTTATGATTTAACACTTGTTCATCAAACGGTTTTTGATGCTGCATTATGGAAAATCTTGCAACAAAAAGTTGCTGACAGAGCAGATAAGATCGATGTGTGGTTAGAATCACGCGCCATTCATTTGATTCAAGATCCAGTAACTAAGGTTGTGACGGTAGCTCAGATTTCACGTGGCGGTCAAGTGTATAATGGCCGTGCTAAAAATGGGGTTGTCTTAGCGAACGATGGTTTTGAAAATAATAAAGAAATGGTGCAAAACTATCTAGGAGCCGATCACTTAGCTGTTTTAGGTAGTCTATACAACACAGGTGACGGGGTAAACATGGGCCTTAAAGTCGGAGATAAGTTATGGCATATGAAAAACTATGAAGCATTAAGCTTGCAACATGGGTTATGTTTTGCCAAAGAAGAAGGTAAGCGTGGCCGGACAATTCTAAATTGGTTTGAAACCTCTAGCGGTAGTCTGTTGACCGTTGGCGATGATGGCACTCGCTGTTTCCGTGAAGATGAAACCAATCGCCATGGGCATATCTACCAAAATGGCCAATGGCGGATGCCAATTCGGTGTGTCCATCCATATCTTATCTTTGACCAAACTAAACTTGACGAAATCATGCAAAAGCCATTACCAGTTGAAGATTTTAAAGAACGTTTGATTAGTGCACCAACGATTGCTGGTTTAGCTCAAAAGATTGGCGTTGATGCGGCTAAATTAGAACAAACGGTGGCCGATTTCAATCATTTCGCCCAAGTCGGTCGCGATTATGCCTTTAATCGTGCGCCTGAAACGATGCGTGCCTTTGACGATGGACCATATTATACGATGAAGATGAGTAATACCGTCTTAAATACACAAGGTGGACCAAAACGCAATACCAAAGCGGAAGTTTTAGATACCAACGAACAACCAATTCCACATTTGTATAGTGCTGGGGAATTAGGTGGTATCTCGGCTAACCAATATCAAGGTGGCAATAATTTAGCAGAATGCTTGATTTTTGGTAAGATTGCTGGTCAACAAGCGACTGCAACAAAAGATGATAGCGATCAAAGCTTAACCAGTACGTATCTTAATGGCATCAATGATTTATTAGATGCGCAAAAAGTTGCTGATATCACTTGCGGACCAAACCAATATCTTGGCTCATCGCAATCCGGTATTGGTGGCCAAGTGATGACACGCGTGACCTTTGCCAACGATAAGATTGAAGAAGTTGAAGTCGTAATGCATCATGAAAGCGAAGATGTTGGCTTACAAGCCATCCGTGAAATTCCGGAAAAAATTGTCGCTCAAAACAATGTCGATGTCGATGTAATCACTGGTGCTTCAGCAACTAGCCGTGCTATCAAAGAAGCTGTTGCAGATGCGTTAGAGAAAGTGAAATAAGAAAAAAGCCAGGGACTCTCCCTGGTTTTTTTAACTCAAAATAGGCGTATAATTAACTCAAACAATTAATGGAGGTGTTAAAATGAAGCAAATTTTATTGCGCGCAGACGATTTAGGCTATTCTAAAGCGGTAAATTATGGCATCTATGAAAGTGTGGTTTATGGGGTCATCAATAATGTTGGGGTGATGGTAAATATGCCGGCAACCCAGATGGGGATAGATTTACTGAAAGAACAAGCAATTGATTTGGGGTTACATACGGTGATTTGTGCAGGCAAACCACTTTTGCCAGCAAAGCAGGTACCTTCATTAATCGATGAGGCTGGTAATTTTAAGGTTTCACGGCTTTATCGGCAAAACCAAGGTGCAGATTTTGTAGTGCTAGACGAGGTGGTCGCCGAAATTGAGGCACAGTATCAGCGTTTTGTTGCCTTAACAGGGCGGAAACCTGATTATTTTGAGGGGCATGCCGTTACGAGTGAAAATTTTGCCAAAGGCTTAGCAATTGTGGCAAAACGCCATGACTTGCCTTTGCTTGCGATGCCTAAGCAGATAGGAGCGGCACAATCTTTTAAGCAGGCGACCAAGTTTAACTTCATAATGGAAAGTATGCAAGATGATTATGATCCACTAGCGATGCTAAAACGGGCGGTGGTTTCAGAAACTACGGCCATTCCAATGCTTGTTTTTCATCCCGGGTATCTAGATCAAGAAATCTTGACACAATCAAGCTTAACAATCAATCGAACTAAAGAAGTGCAGATGCTAACTAGTCCAGCAACTAAAGTACTTTTACAAGATGTGAAGTGCTTACGTTACAGTCAATGTCACTAAGCTAGCAACGATTTTGGCTTAACACCTAGTAAAAATCCGCGTAAAATAAGAATATAATAATTAAACGAGGAAGCAGTCATGAAATATATTTTAGCGGTTGATATCGGGACAACCAATGCCAAAGTCGCTAGCTACACTTTTGATGGAAAACAAGTTACATTTGTGACAGCAGCATATGGTCAAACAGATATTACCTTACAAGATGCCAACGTTATTTTAGAGACAACATTGTGTTTATTGACTCAAACGTTAAATGAGTTAACGCAAAAAGATGCGGTACGAGAAATTGCCAAACTTGTCTTTTCAAGTGCGATGCATAGTGTTTTATTTTTAGATGAAAAATTTAATCCACTAAGTCCAGTTTATACGTGGGCCAATAATTATGGTCAAGAGTTTTTAGCGGATTTAAAAAAGCAACCAGTAGTGCAAGAATTGTATTTTAAAACTGGGACACCTTTGCATCCGATGGCACCATTCGTTAAATTATATGGCTTTAGGCAGACAAATCCTTGGTTGTTACAACAAAGTGCCTATATAGTTGGAATTAAAGAATATTTGTTATGGAATTTAACTGCGCAACTTAAAATGGATTGGGGAATTGCAAGTGCAACAGGGCTAATGATTGACTATCAGTGGAATGAGACTTTATTGGCTTGTGTTGGTCTAAGTAAAGAAAAGCTCCCCACATTAGTAGCTCCAACCTATGAGGCTAATTTAATGATAACGATGGCTAAAAAATTAGGATTACCAGCGACTACTAAGGTTGTTTGGGGCTCGAGTGATGGTGTTTTAGCTAATTTAGGTGTCAGCCAAAAAGAACAAGAGTTGGTGTTAACTTTAGGAACCAGTGGAGCGTTACGTGTGATATCCAACCAGCCTAATTATATGGCAAAAAGCAAATTATTTTGTTATGTAGTAGATGATAACCATTGGTTGATAGGGGGGCCTTCAAATAATGGTGGTAATGTGTTGGCCTGGTTTAAAGAAAATTTTGGTTGGCAAGATAGCAGTTATTCGCAGATGTTGGCACATTTAGATGATTCAACGTGTGGAGCTAATGGTTTGTTATTTTTGCCGTATTTGTATGGTGAACGCGCTCCTTTGTGGCAAAGTGATGCTAAGGCACAATTTATTGGTTTAACAGCCCAACATACACGTGAAGATTTGTTACGTGCGGTTGTTGAAGGTATATTGTTGAATATGGCTAGCATTGTTGATTTAATGCAACAACAGCTTGGCCAGAGTTTCACTAAAATTAAGGTTACGGGAGGCTTTTTTCAAACACCAATTTGTTGTCAATTACTAGCGGATATTTTGGATAAAGAAGTAGTAGTCATGCCTAAACAAGAAGGAAGTTGTTTAGGAGCATTAAAGTTAGTCATCCATGATTTAAGTTTACCGATTACTACTATTCGTTATTCACCTAAAGAACAAAATGTTCAATGTTATCGCAATGTCTTGGCGAATTTTAAGGATGCGCAGATCAAATGTTTCGCGTGAAACATTTATCTTTATTAAATCTTAGTAATTTGAAACAAAAACACTAAATTTTGGTCATAAAATCTTCACAATGTTAGGCTAATATATAATCATAGCCTGAAAGGACAGGCTGAACTACTTTCTCCCCTGAAAATAGTTATTAAATAAACGAAGTAGAAATCCCCTTAAACTTCGAAAACATAATACTCCTTTTTTTCCCGTGATTTTCCCCAATCACGGGTTTTTTGTATATAAAAAAAGCCAAAAAGAACAAGATTGTTCTTTTTGACCTTTATAGAATTATTTTGAAGCTTAGTGTTTCTTAAAGCCTAATACTGCTAGACCTGCTAAGAATAAGCCGGCTAGACTAGCAAGAATGGATACTTGCTCACCTGTTTGTGGAAGATTACCGTCTTTTTTAGTATTGGTATTCTTATTGGTGTTCTTATTGGTGTTCGTTGGCTTATCACTAGGCGTTTCAGGATTTTTATTAGTGTCTTCCGAATATACTGGAGCTGTCTTGGTACTAAAGTTTAACTCGCTTAAGACAACATTTTGGCTTCCCGGATCTAAAACGAGACGAATACCATCAAAACCAGTTGCTGCTTTATTTTTACTTTGAGAGTTAGTCAAACCAAATTCATTGATTTGTTTGCTACCATCGGTTTTACCTACTTTTTGCCAAGTGCCATTGCTACGAACATAAAGTGTTCCTTTAGCTTTACCAACTAAAACAAGTGAGTTAGCATTAGTTACTGGTGTATCGCTAACTTGCTCGATAGTTGCACTCTTGGATGTGTCATTTATTTTGGCTGTAAAGTCGGTAGTAAGTGAACCATCAAAGAGAGTTTGGATAGATTTACCATCAGAACTTGAAGAGTTTGTGAGTTTGAAATTAGAAGTTCCATAGACCGATAAATCACGTATTTTTAGCCAAGAAGATGAGTCACTATTTGCTACTATAAAGACGTATTGTCCAGTAACAGGGGTACTTAAATCAACTTGAGCTAAACCGCTAGATGCAATATGGCCAACTGCTTGTTTGTCACTACCGTCTTCTTTGTTGCCAATATAAACAGTAGCATCTGTGAACATATCACCAGATGTTGCAGTATCAGTGTCACCTTGTTTTAATACGATACTTGCAATTTGTTGTGGTTTAGTTAGTTTTAATGTAATAGTATCGCCTTTAGCGGTGTTACGTGAGCTCCAAAATAGTGAAGTGTCACTGTCATCTGTTATGTTAGCAACACCATTATTTTGATAAACTGGAATTTGTGTGCTAGCCGTGCCCGTATATTTATTATTTGTGACTTTAAGTGGTGTAAAACCAAACCATGAATCTAAGTTGTTAAAATCACCATTGAGATTGGTTAACGTTTCAAAAACACCGTCACCAACGCTTGGAACAATCGCAGGTTCACTGCTATCTGTACGTCCATCTACAATAGCTTTAACTTTAGCTTGTGCGATCTCTGATTTTAGTGTAACCAAGTTTGAACCAAGTGTGTCAAGGTTGACTGGATTTGCGCTTTGAAGGGCCTCTGTAATTTCAATATTTGCTAAACTTGCTTTAGCCCAATGTGAAGCTGCATTAATCCAAGGTAAAGCATCGTTGTAAAAACCAGGTATTGCTAAGTGTTGTAATGTAACTGATGCTTGTGCAATCTTGGTAAGTTGAGCCTTGAGATTTGCCAAAGCTTGTGCATGTAAGTCGCTACCTGGAGAAGACTTTTGATAAGCCGTAACGAGACTTGAGAGAATTGGAGCTTTGGTTTGTTCATCGGCTGAGCCATGATCCCAATATTGGTTTAAATCAGCAAAGGCCTTTAAACTATCAAGGACTGTCGAATCGTTACCAGCAATTTCTGCTAAAACATTGTTTAGAGATGTTTGAGGATTATATGTCGATGAGTTCCACATATAATCAGCGTAACTACCAATACCAATCCAAGAGGCGTATGGTTCAATCATTGGATTAGAAGTGAATCCTTCGGTTGTTTGGTACAAATCATCAGCACGACCGACTACGGGATTGAGGTATAAACGATCTTGATTAGAGTCGTTAACTGGGAAGTTATCCCAAATGAACAATTTATCTGTGTGATAAGTTTCTTTGGCCTTATTAATAGAGTCTGCTGTTATTTTATCTGAAAATACGCCTTCGCCTGTCCACTGAATATGGATGTCTTTATCTAAGGCAAGTCCTTGTGCTTCTTTAAATGGATCTTGTGCCGAACCACTATAGTTGGTAGGCACTAACCATAAAGCCGGCAGATTATTTTTTTCAACATATTCTCGTTGAACCTTGTTTAAATAATAGGCTTGAGCATCGGCTAAAGGCGACCAACTATTGTTTGGATAGTTTGGTGTATCATGAGCCGGGAAGACGGCGGCATCCGTATCGTTGATGACTGGATTGATATCGTCTAAGGCGATATAAAATTGGGAAACACCAATTGAGCGCAACTGATCGAACTTAGCAATCGTTGCTTGATAATCGGCTGTACTAGAGTAGGTAATATCATTACCTGGCGATAAGGCATAAACGAACTCTACGTGGTTTTTCTTAGCTTCATCTACGAGTTCTTTGATTTCATTTAACTTATCTTGTGGATATGGTTTACGCCAGTTTTCACGCAGATAAGTGTCATCTTTAGGTGAATAAATATAGGTGTTCATGCGATGTTGGCCCATGAATTTAAACATGTCTTTGCGGGCTTGATTAGACCAAGGTTGGCCATAAAAACCTTCGATAACACCGCGGATGCTCATTTGAGGAGATTCATAAACGGCTAGGTTGGTGACACTTTGTTTGTCGTTAATCGTCGTGATGACTTGGTTAAGTGCATAAAACAAACCGGTAGCATCCTTACCTTGAATTGCTAAGGCAGTTTGATTATTGATTGTACCAGATTTGATTAAATAACCGTTGTCTTTCAAATTGTTAACTGAGTTACCGTTTAACTGTCCAACCAAGTCACTGGTGGTTTGATCATCAGCTGTACCTATACTAATTTGGTTAAACGAGATATTATTTTCCTTTAGTAGGACTATAATTTTATTGGCTAACTCTTTATTGACAGCATCTAAACTACTTTGAATCGATACTGTTTGATCGGTATTCTTTGTGGCTAAGACACTTGGTGTAGAATGGTTGACATTATCAGCTTTGGCAGGATGTGTAGTGGCACCTAAAACTGTGACTAAACTGACTGTGGTAATCCCCATGAATACCCATTTTTTCCCTGATTTATACATTTTGTAATGTGTTTTTTTATTCTGCATAGTAAAGCCCCTTTCATCTGTAAATAAATACGTCTTTATTTTATTTTTAACCAGTTTGTTATGCAAGCGTTTTCTTTTGTGTTATATCAACTTTTGAAAGTTAATATAACAAATTTTTTGGTATAAAAAAACAGCACGAACTTAATGTTTGTGCTGTTTGCTGGTTAAATTAAGGTTCTTAAAATGGAGATTGCGCATTAACCATTTTTCTAGGCATATTATGTTAGCTATTTGGATTTTTCCCCATAATTTTTTGGCGAAGGAGAAACTGGTACTTCTTTGAGGTAACTTAAGCTTTATAAAGCCTGGTAAGCCAAGTTTTACTGATAGTTTTTTAAAACAAAAAACCGCCCTAAAAAGGACGGTTTCCTGCAGTTCCATATACGAAACTCTCTAGTTTATATCATGTTATTATTGTAACCGGTTAAATCATTTATTGCAAGAGGATAATTGAATTTTTTATCCAAATACCGCAAATATGTGTGATTACCCATATGAGAGGTTTAAACTTTAGAAAGATGCTTTGACCTCTAAACTTGTAGAAGGGAGTAAAGTTACTTGAATACTGTTGTCTTCTTAGAAACTAAAATAAAATTTGCTATCAAAAAACAAAATAACCGAATGTAGTTACAACTCATAAAATTAATTATTCTAGAACTATTGAGAAATAAATCTGTTATAATCAGAAAAAAAGAAGCGCTAAAATGGTTTTAACAAGTTTTGATTAGTTTAGTTACTGGTACTATTAATAATAGTACTTTTGCACATTCAGGTTACTGTAAGCTTGTATTAAATGGAGCCAATGTAATGATTGGATCAGGTGCAAGAAATTACTTTAATCCAAGATATAGGGGCGATTAGATGGCTAAAATAACAGAAAAAGAAATTATAGACGAGGTATATAATCTCATTTTAAACAAGAATGTCCAGCAAGACGAACGTGTAATTCTCGTGAATTTCAAAAACAATGTCGGGGCTAAGGCTGATTTCCAAAATGAATTGATGAAATTAGCTGGTGAATTACAACAGTTAGCAGTTAAAAATTTATCAAACAATAAAAAAATGAGTTTTGAAGTTAGCGAATTTAGTAAAAAGATCGCTTATTACGGAGAATTAAAATCAAACTGGGCTCGTGGATTGCTTATGATGAATATGATTTTCAGATAAAAAAGGACTTAGATAAGCAAAGTCTTTTTTTGCAACTTGTTACATGCCAAAAATGGCAAAGAAACATTAATATGTTAACGTTTTAGAGGCGATTTGGAATGCTAAAATTATAATAAAATGTAATTGGCGAAGATAGATGTTGCAGGATAATTAGTAATTTTTGGGGGAGTTGAATTTCAATGAAAGTAATTAACTTTAAGATAGTTCAGACGTTATTAGCGGTGATTTTTATGTTCAGTGTACCTTTTAATATATCTTGGCTAAGTTATATTATGGGATTTTTTCTTATAATAGCAATCTGGATACCGACAAAGAAAACAGACTTTTAAATAGTGACTACTTTAAAAAGCAAAATGGCCGTTTATAGAGCAACTTTTCCGAAGAAGAGTTGCTCTGTTTTTTGTATGGATTCCCGAAAAACGAAATTAGCTATTCACAATTGACGCATACGAAAAATCAACCTAGTGTGAGATTTCTAATTAATTAGAAAAATTCGCCACTGCATATTGAAAAAACTACGAAAGCCATAGTTAAGCCAGTTTAATGTTTTAATATTCATGTTTTTGCTTTTTATTAAAAATATGAATTGACTTTAATTTTAATTAGCGGTAAGTTTGAGATATTAAAAGTAAAGTTAGGTAAGTTATCGTGGGGAATTTAATGGAACGTTTACAACTCAACTCGACACGTTTTATCTTTATTTTAAAAGGTCTATTTGTTGGAAGTTTAGTCGGGATTGTTGTTAGTATCTTTAGGTTTGTGATTGAAAAAAGTCTAATTTTAGTTAAAGGCTTATATCAGCAGATGCATACGCAGCCTTGGTTACTTGGTGTTTGGCTAGTGGTGATGCTTTTGTGCTGTTATTTATGTGGTTTATTGATCAAAAGTGATCCAAATATCAAAGGCTCAGGTATTCCACAAGTTGAAGGGCAACTTGAAGGTTCACTCGAAGTTAATTGGTGGAGTGTTTTTTGGAAAAAATTTGTTGGTGGAATTTTAGCGATTGGTTCCGGCTTGTTTTTAGGGCGTGAAGGTCCTTCAATCCAATTAGGAGCGATGCTTGGTCAAGGTGTGGCTCAAGTTACTAAGCAACAAGGTACTGGCCAGCGAGTCTTGTTAGCCGGGGGTGCATCTGCTGGATTAGCAGCCGCATTTAATGCACCGATTGCAGCTACATTATTTGTTTTAGAAGAAGTTTACCATAACTTTTCACCACTTGTATGGACGACAGCCTTAAGTTCAGCGCTAGCAGCCAGTTGGGTTTCTTCAAATTTTTTTGGATTAGACCCAATTTTAGATTTAACAGCTAGCCATGTTTTTCCAGTTCAGTATTATCCATATTTGATTTTACTGGGACTTGTTTTAGGACTATTGGGCTATTTGTATCAGTATTTAACACTTAATATGCCGAGTTTTTATCAACGGTTAAACTTCTTAAAGGAACCTTATTATTCAGTTGTTCCGTTTGTTTTGGTGATTTTTGTTGGCTATTTTTGGCCAGAAACTTTGGGTGGAGGCAATAGTTTAATTGTTCTAACTGCCCATAGTTCATGGACGTTAAAAGTTATCTTAGGTTATTTTGTTTTACGCTTGCTTTTTTCGACTTTATCTTATGGTTCAGGCTTACCTGGGGGTATCTTTTTGCCAATCTTAACTTTGGGGGCCTTACTAGGAGCTTTAGTCTTTAATGGTCTAAATCTTTGGCAGCTAATGCCAGCTTATTTGCTGGTTAACTTTATTATCTATGCGATGGCAGGTTATTTTGCAGGAATTGGGAAAGCGCCATTTACAGCCATCTTATTGGTGACAGAAATGGTCGGTTCACTTAAACACTTATTACCTTTAGCAGTTGTTTCACTAGTTGCTTATGCCGTGGTTGATTTGCTTGATGGTGAACCAATTTATGAAGCTATGCTCCAAAAATTACGACCACAGGTTAAACAATGTGTCGGAACTTATCATGATCGCCTTGAAGTTCCGGTCTTTGTTGATTCATATCTCCAAGATAAGCAAGTTCGTGATATTGCTTGGCCTAAAGAGTGTTTATTAGTGGCAATTCGGCGTGGTGAAAATGAACAATTACCACATGGTGATACGGTGATTCGCAGTGGTGATACCTTAGTTTTTGCAATTGCCCATGAAAATCGAGCTTGGTTAAAAAATGAAATTGAAAAATTAAAATAAAAATACCCCACTAGTTTTTTAGGCTAGTGGGGTATTTTGAATAATAAAAAAGATAATTATTTTTTTAATAATAAAAGCGCTTGCAAAAAAATAAAAGATAGATTATAATTGTGTTAAAGATAAAAAGATATGTAACTATTAAATTAGGCATAGCTATTCGTATTTAAGGATAGCTGTGCCTAATTTTTTTTGGAAAGGAATTGAGGCTATGAAAGTAATTCAATCACTAAACCAAAATGCGTTACTGGTTATCAATAACAATGGAGAGGAGGTTGTTGCGTTAGGAAAAGGAATTGGATTCAAAAAAAAGAAAGGGGATTTAGTTGATGTAAAAGGGATTTCTAGAATATTTGCTGTGCAATCAAATGTTGTAGAAAAAAAGATTTTAGAGACATTAAAAGATATTGACGCAGATATTTACATGATTGCTGAAGATGTAGTCGATTTGGCAGAAACCTTATTGAACAAAAAATTAAATGAAACATTTATTTTTACAATAGCAAAACATATTCAGTTTGCTATTGAAAGAGATAGAGAAACACAACTTGAATATGATCCATTTGAATATCAACTAGGCTATCTTTATCCAGATGAATATAAAGTTTCTGAGGAAGTCATAAAATTTATCAATGATAAATATCATTTGTCAATGAAGAAGCAAGAAATTTCATTTTTTACACTGCATTTTGTGAATGGAATGATTGATAGTGAAGATTTCAATGATATTTTGAAGCTAAGTGATACTCTCAATGAGATTGTGTCATTTATTGATGAAGAAAGTGGAAAGAATTTAAGAAAAGATTCTGTGGATTATAGTCGATTTATTGTCCACCTTAGGTATTTTTTGATTAGGTCATTTTCTAAAGATAAAGAGGAAAAGCAAGATCCAAGAATAGATGAATTATTAGGAATTACTAAAGAAATGTATTTAGAAGAGACCAAGTTATTGTCAAAAATCAAAGAAAAATTATTTGAGGATAAAGGATTATCATTTGGTGTAGATGAAGACTTGTATTTATTACTGCATTTGGTGAGGATTTTAGGAAAGAAGGATGAGTAGGTGAGTATTGTAGGAGAACTAATTCAAGCAGAACTTATTGATATGGAATGTGACAGTATATCAGTAAATGATTTTTTTGAAACTAAAGCAGAGATTTTAAAAAAATTAGGATTTGTAGAAAAAACATATTTAGAAGCAATAATTGAACGTGAAAAAGAATATCCAACAGGATTGAATTTAGAAAATATTGCTATTGCGATTCCGCATACTACGGTTGATCATATAAAAAAACCATTTATTTATTTTAATAAATTAGTGAATAGAGATATTGAATTTATTCAAATGGGAACGGATGATGTAATCGTAAAACCTGAGTATATATTGATGTTAGGAATTAAGGAACCTAAAAATCAAGTAAATTTATTAGCTGAGATAATGGAACTATTTAGTCAAAAAGAATTTATATATAACATAAAAAATGCAAAAAGTGCAACAGAAATTATAAACTTATTCAATGAATTTTAAATTAAGGAGACGATGAAAATGAAAAAATTTATAGTAGCATGTGGCTCAGGAGTTGCAACTTCACAAACGGTAGCAAGTACGGTAGGAAGAATGTTTGAAAAAGATAAAGTACCAGCTACAGTTGAGGCCGTTGATATGAAATCACTAGAACATTACTTAAAAAATGCTGATGGGTATATCTATATTGCAAAACCTAAAAAGGATTATGGGGTTCCGATGTTTAATGGTATTGCATTTTTAACAGGAATGGGAAAGGATGCAGAATATAAAAAACTTTTAGATTTTATCAATAAGTAATTTTGTAGAAAGGGGAATACTGATGGAAATATTACAAACTACAGTACAGTATATTTTAGACTTAGGTGCGGCTGTCTTTGTTCCGTTTTTAATGTTTATAATTGCAATATGTTTACGAATGAACGTTAAAGATGCATTTGTTTCCGCTCTAACTTTAGGAATAGCTTTTACTGGTATGAATTTATTAGTTAATTTTATTATGACAAGTATGGGTGCAGCAGCAAATGACTTGGCTACAAATACAGGCCTCTCGTTACCTGCGGTAGACATTGGTTGGCCTGGAGCGGCCTCAATTACATGGGCTTGGCCATTTGCTTTCCTAATGTTTCCAGTTCAGATAGGTATTAATATTATTTTGCTTTTATTGAATCAAACAAAAACTTTAAATGTTGATTTATGGAATGTTTGGAATAAAATTTTTTCAGCGGTGTTAGTTTCATATTTTACAAATAATGTATTTTATGGTTTTTGTGCAGCTGTGATACTTATTATCTTAGAATTAAAGCTAGGAGATGCATTTGCTCCAGAAGTTGAGAGACTTACAGGAATTCCTGGTGTAACAGTTCCACACTTTATTTGTTTGATTGCAGTTATTTTATTCCCTATCGATGAATTATTAAAGAAAATTCCAGGATTAAACAAAGAATTTAATGCAGATAATTTAAAGGAAAAAATTGGGATATTTGGAGAAAATGCAGTAATGGGCTTTATTATTGGATTTGTATTAGGCCTTGCTTCAGGGAATGGATTTAAATTTGCTTGTACTTTGGCAGTGCAAGCAGCAACAGCATTGCAACTTTTCCCTATGGTATCCAAATTATTTGCGCAAGCATTATCCCCTATTTCCGAAGCAGTTTCAGAATTCATGCGCGAGAAATTTAAAGATCGTGAAGTCTATATTGGTTTAGATTGGCCAATTCTTGGAGGACGAAATGAGTTGTGGGTTGCTGTTATCTTTACAATGGTCTTTTTACTAGGATTTTCTATTACCTTACCTGGAAATATTGTTTTACCATTTGCAGGAATTGTAAACCTATCATTTGTAGTAGGTGCTTTGCTATTGACTAATGGTAATGTATTACGAATGATTATTCATGGTTTTATTTCTGCACCATTATTCTTATATGGAGCAACTTATTTTACACCATATATGACCAAATTAGCACGTGAATCAGGTACTTTGGATAGTAAACAAAACGGTTTAATTTCTTGGGCAACTTTTGAAGGACCAGATTTGCGTTATATGTTAACTCATATGTTTAGTGGCGATATATTAGCTTTTGGATTATTTGCAGGTTGGATGGTTTTATTTGTACTCTTGATTAGAAATAGAAATAAATATAATCAGTCACTTATTGATAATGCGAATGAATAATAAGATTGAGTAGAAGTCGAATGGTATTTGAGATGTCTTTCGTCTTCTTGCTTTGATAGGAGGAAGAATATGTCAAAGAATACTTGGAAAATTATAATAATTTTTTCGGCAATTATGTTTGTATATAGTTTAATAACACACCAAATTCTACTTACAATTTTAGCATTAATTTTATCTGTAAGAGCGGGTAAACAAAATTTGTTCATAGAATATGACAAAAAACAAGAGGAAAAACGTCAAAAACTTAGAAATATAATGACTGAACGTAAAAATAAACAAAAGAAAGAAAAATTAGATAAGAGGAGCGTATAAAGTGAAGTATCCGAAATATTTAATTGAGTTAGTTCAAACGACATATGATATGTGGAAAAAAGGATGGGATGAATATAATGGTGGCAATATATCGTATCGTTTGACAGAAGATGAAGTAAAAAGTATAAAAGAATCTTTTTTAGATACTAATTATAATGTTTATCAAGAACCAGATGTAGTAAAAAATTTAATGGAGGTTCCTCAAAATGTTCAAGGTGAATATTTGCTAATTACAGCTTCGGGGAGTCATTTTAGATATCTAAAAGAACAACCAGAAATTGATACAGGTATAGTGAAACTAACAGCTGATGGATATGAAGTTATTGCTGGCTATAATACAGGTAAATATCCAACATCTGAAATATATATGCATATCCTTTCCCATAGTGCAAGAGTATCACAAAATAAAAATCATAGGGTTGTTATTCATAATCATGCAACAAACATTGTACTGTATTCATTATTAAATGAAGTAACTAGTGAATCTTTAACCAAGGATTTATGGAGTGTATTAACCGAATCAATTGTTGTTTTTCCAGATGGAATTTCCGTCTTACCTTGGGAAGTTCCAGGAACACGAGAAATTGGTGAAGCAACAGCAAAATTGTTGAAAGGTTGCCGTTTAGTTGTTTGGGCAAAGCATGGAGTTTTAAGTACAGGTGTAGATTTTGAAGATTGTTTTGGTTTGATTGAAACGGCTAATAAAGCTGCAGGATTAGCATTAGATTTACAACGTATTAGTGGAAAATCATTAAGAGAAAATAATATTCTATCAGATGATAATTTAAGAGATGTTTGTGCAGCGTTGAAAGTAACAGGACGATATTTATAGCTAGAGGACTTAAATTTTTATAAAAATAAAAAAGATAAAACCGCTAAAATTTTTTTATGGGTTTTATCTTTTTTATTTTGTTTTTTATTTGAAACTAAGTTTAAATTGCCATGTAAACTCGGTCGCACTTAAGCAATATTGTTTATCTAAGATAGGGCCGCAACTGGCAGAACCAATCCCATTTTGAGCATAATCCAAGGTGAGATAACAACAATTTTCATCAACTAATTGATCACGATGAGCTGTTTGAGTTAGTTGTGTTTGTGAATAAGACAAAATACCAAATAATGAAGCTGGTGCTAAACTGACTTGGAGTTGTTGATTCAAGTCGATTTCATAAGTTTGGTAATGATTGCCATTTTCTTGGGGACGGATGTATGGTTCGTAGTTATCCCAAAGATTCGTTTCAAACCAGTTCAAATAGCTTGCATGATGCTTGTCGCAATAACTTTCATAAGGTCCATAGCCTAAATAGTTTACTTTTTTACCTAGCTGGCTCACTAATGGCAAGCAATGGCCAAATCTTGGAAAATCAGGGAAGACTGGATCTTTTTTAACTTTAACATCACATAAAATAGCGCCTTGATTACTGATGGTCCAGGTAATAGTTAAATCAGCAATTTTTTGTAAATAAGCGGCAGTCAAGCCGAGTTTAGTTACCAATTTAATGGTCGTTTCGGTTTGTTCGATCTTGGTTTCGTAATGTTTAGGAATAATCCGATCAAATCCCGCATCGATCCAAGCACCTTTAATCTTACGGTCATTATCAATTGGAGCGCGCCAAATACTCCAGAAACTGTCTTTTTGCAAAAATTCGGTTTCTTGATGCCAAAAAGATTGCCAACCACCTTGATTTTTAGCATAAATATATTGGAAATCGGCACCGGTAATTGTGATTGTTTTAGCAGTTTCAGCTGTAACAGCAAGAGAAGCTGTCGTTGCTGCTAATTTAGGACAAAAACTAAGTTCATTTCTTAGGATTTGTTGTTGAATTCCTAGGTTTACACGGGCATTATTAGCTTGAATTGTCCATTCTAATGTAACTAATTTTGCATCGTTTGTTGGACAATTGATAGCAAACTCTTTAGTTTCTTGTGGAGCTAAATTTGTTAACTGTAAAGTTTGCCAAGCACCAGGTTTTCCATCAAAGCTGAACCGATAAAAGCCTTGATATAATTGGGCGGCCGCAGTAAAATCAAGTCGATTTTTCAAAACTAATTTATCAAATGTCGCTGAAACAAGCTGAATTGGTAAATTAACGGCTTGAAATTCCTTAAGACCAGTATGAACTTGACGGTCTGGGTAGATTAAACCATCGACACAGAAGTTTGAAAAATGCGGAAATTCGTTAAAATCGCCACCGTAACGATACTGTTTTTTTGTAGTGGTTGCATCGGTCAAAACAGCATGGTCACACCATTCCCAGACAAAAGCACCAACAAAATTTGGATAGCGTTGCATTAAATTATCATACATTTTTAAATCGCCTGAGCTATTTCCCATTGCATGTGAGTATTCACATAACATGAATGGTACAGTCGGATATTTTTCTAAAAATTCTACGCAAATATCTTTTGGAAGATACATCCGGCTATATAAATCAGATAAATGCATTACAAGTTGTGGATTATTTAATTTGTTGCGACATAAACCTTCGTAATGCAATAAACGACTAGGATCTATTTGGCGTGCTGTTTCAAGTGCGGTCTGGAAACCAATGCCATAGCCAGATTCATTTCCCATTGACCATGAAAAAATTGAAGTAAAGTTCAAGTTAGCTTTAATCATACGTGTAACACGATCGACAATAATAGGAGTATAAGCTGGGTCATCAGCTAACATACAGTAGTTTTGATCACCACCAGCCTGGTATAAATCAACAATGCCATGACATTCGACATCTGCTTCAGACATCACATAAAAGCCTAATTGATCACATAATTCGTAAAATTCCGGTGATTTTGGATAATGTGAAGTTCTAATCGCATTGACATGGTGTTCTTTCATTAACAATAAATCTTTTAATTGGTCAGCAACACTGACAGTTGCTCCGGTTACAGGATGACTATCGTGATGATTAACACCATAGAGTTTAACCGGTTGTTGATTTATCCAAATCTGGCCATCAGCTGTATGAATTTCACGCAAACCAACCTTAAGTGGAATAAATTCTCTATTTACTTCTAAAATTAGAGTATATAAATAAGGAGTTTCGGCATTCCAAAGTTGGCAATTTTGAATAGTTAATTGTAAACTTGAGTTAGAAGTTTGTCCTTGAGCGATTAAGTTATGTGCTGGGTCATATAATTGATAAGCAGTAGTTTCATCAGCTAATAATCCAGCTATATCAAGCGTGGCATTGTGTTTTGGAAAATCAATAACAGTGTTAATTGCAATATTCCAAATATGTTTTTCAGGACGTTGTAGTAAGTAAACGTCACGGAAAATACCACTGAAACGAAATTTATCTTGGTCTTCAAAATAAGTACCAAAGCACCATTTGACGACTAAGACGGTGATAGTGTTAGTACCTGCAACTAAAAAGTCGCTGATATCAAATTCTGAATTAGCATGTGAAACCGTATCAAAGCCAACAAATTTTTGATTAATCCAAAGGTAAAAACAACTATCAACTCCTTCAAAGTTTAGATAGGTCTTAGCTGTACTTGGATCTTGGATTTCAAAGTATCGTTGATAAACACCGCATGGATTATCATCCGGAACAAATGGTGGATCAAAGGCAATTGGATAAGAAACATTGGTATATTGATTTTGATCATAACCATGCATTTGCCAGCAAGATGGGACGGGAATTGTTGTTTCAAATTCAATGCTAGGTTGTGTAAAAAAATTATCCGGTAGGTCTTGAATTGAGGCAAAATATTTAAATTGCCAGTTGCCATTTAGTAAAGTAAAAGCCTTTGAATCGTTACGTGTATAGTTAAAATTAGTGCTAGGGTTGAAATTATAAGGAATATAATAACTTCGAGGAGCTAAAGTGTTATAGCTAAACGAATCTGTTTGAGTTAAAAAGTCAAGATAATTCATACGAAAACCTCCTGGTGGCTGGATTGAAAAAATGTTTGTTCACTAATAGTATAATCGTTTTTGAAAGGGTTTTTATGGATAAATAAATCAAGCTTATGTGATAATGTTTCTAAATAAATATTTTAAGGATGATAATTATGCGAATTTTATGGAGAAGATATAAAAGAGTTGATTTTGACTTGAATTTAGATGAATGTGGTATTCATCAATGTACCTATCTAAATAAATATAGTTATGTTGTCGAAAATGCCTATATGATTCATTATGTGATGCAAGGAATCGGGTATTTGCAAGTAGAAAATCAACGTTTTAAATTAGAAAAAGGCGATGCTTTTATTGTTAAAAAAGGGATGAAAATCAGTTATTACCCAGATAAAAATGATCCATGGAAATATTGTTGGATTGCTTTTAGTGGCGTTTTAGCGGATAAGTATTTGACCAAATACGACTTTACTAATACATGCAAGGTATCGTTTGCTACTACTGAAAGCTTGCCTAACTTATTAATTGCTTTTACGGAAGAATTAAAAGATGAAACTAATGATAATGAGCTTTTTAGACTTAGTCATCTTTATCCATTATTTTATGAATTATGTAAAAAATTGGTGCAACCTAAGGTGTTGGAAAATAAGGAAAATATTTTAAATCATAATCTTGAAAAAGCTATTCAATATATCAACAAAAATTATCAACAGCCAATTAAGGTTACTGATGTTTGTGAAGAAATTAATGTGACTCGCAGTTATTTATATAAAATTTTTACCCAGAATCTTAAAATTTCGCCACAAGAATATTTAGGGCAACTACGCTTGTTTAAGGCGTGCGAGTTGTTAAAAAATAGCGCTAAAAGTATTAAAGAAATTACTTTTTTAGTAGGTTATACAGATCAATTATATTTTTCAGCGAAGTTTAAAAAGGCTTATGGAGTAGCGCCTAAGAAGTATCGCCAAATGTCTCGGCAAAAATAATTGGTTGTCATAAAAACATAATTGGTTGTGATTTGCATATTTAAAAACAACATTTAAAAGTTTATGCTTTCTTTAGAAAACGTTTTCTTTGAGAGTTAAAAGCAAAGGAGGGCAAAATCATGGAGTATCTATTACTTTCGCATGGTGAGTATGCTCAAGGCTGTTATCAAAGCTTAGAGATGATTGTTGGAGATGTTTCCAAATTTCATCCATTATGTTTTTTTGACACGATGAGCAAAGAAGAATATGCAGGACTCATAGAAGAAAAAATTAGTCAGTTACCTAAAGAAGAAGTTTGTTTAGTTGCAGATATTGTTGGAGGAACACCATTTAATTGTGCATTAGAACTACAGGCAAAATATGAAGACATTAAACTTTGTACCGGTCTATCATTGAACCTTTGTATTGTTTTAGCAACTGGTTTAGAACTTAAAGATGCAGTTTTAGAAAGTCAACAAGCAATTAAAGTATTTGAAAAGATGCAAGAAGTTGAACTACGAAGCAATCAAGTTACAACAACGATGGCTGAAACGGTAAAAAATACCGGTTTTGATGTTCGTCAAAACTTGAATCGTTGTCAAAATCAAAGTATGCAAGAAAAAGGAATTGTAGCAATTCGTGTCGATGAACGTTTGATCCATGGTCAAGTCGCAACCATGTGGACGAACTATACTAATGCGCAACGAATTTTGATTGTTGATAATCAAACTTGTCAAGATGATATTGCTAAAGTTGCATTAAAAACTGCGACTCCTAAAGGGGTTAAGTTGAGTATTTTAACGAAAAAAGGGGCTTTGGAAAGAATCAATGCTGGTCAATATCAAGATCAACGTGTATTGATGTTAGCTAAACGCCCAAGTGTTTTATTCGAATTAATTCAAGCTGGTTTAAATATTGATACTTATAATATTGGCAACTGTTCTAGCCATGATGAGACATTAAAAGTTAAAAAATCAGTTTACTTATATGAAACAGAAATTAAACAAATCAATGAGTTGTTAGCACAAGGATGCAAGATTACAGCACAAATGGTTCCAAGTGATGAACCATTGAGTATTGAACACTTTTTAAATTCAAATGAGGAGAGATGACAATGCAAATCGAAATATGGCAATTAATTTGTTTAACTTTAATCGCATTTATTGTAACTCCCGAAGTTTTTTCGATTGCTATTTTGAAAAATCAACCGGTAATGTATGGTTTGATTACTGGAATCATTATGGGAGATATCAAGACGGGATTATTTGTCGGCGGAACTTTACAATTGATGATTCTAGGGATTAGTACCTTTGGGGGAGCTTCAATTCCAGATTATTCAACAGGAGCAATTATTGGAACGGTTTATGCAGTTTTAGCTGGAAAAGGGGCAAATTTTGGGATTTCATTAGCTGTCCCAGTCGGTTTGTTGATGGTGCAATTAGATGTTTTAGCCCGTTTCTTGAACGTCTTTTTAGCTGAACGGGTTGAAAAAAATGTTGAAAAAGACAATCGTAAAGGAATCGAACGGAATGTTTTAACGGGGATTTTAACTTTTGGTTTGTATCGTGCGATTCCTGTTTTCTTAATGTTACTTTTCGGTAATACTTTAATTCAATTGATTTTAAATGTTATTCCTGATTGGATTATCAGTGGTTTAAGTGTAGCTGGTGGCTTGCTTCCTGCTGTCGGGATTGCAATCTTATTGCGCTACTTGCCATGTAAGGAACAATATCCATATCTATTTTTAGGTTTTGTGTTATCGGCTTATTTAAAATTACCAATTATGGCAATTTCTATTATCGGTTTAGTAGCCGCAGTTTTAACTTACAAATCAATGACACAAAATACAACAACAGTTGCACCTGCACAATCAACAGGAAAGGATGAAAGCTATTATGACGGCGAATACGAAGAATGATTTAACAAAAAAAGAGCTACGCAAAATTAGTTTACGCTGGATTTTAACTAATCAAATTTGTTGGAACTATCAAACGATGATGGCCCCAGGTTATTTGTTTTCCTTGTTGCCAGTTTTATATAAGCTTTATCCCGACAAAGAACAGCGTATCGAAATGATGAAATTACATTCGCAATTCTTTAATACGAACCCAGTTTTTGGTCATATTATTGTAGCGACTGATTTAGCAACTGAAATGCAACAAGGTTATGCCTCAAAAGAAGCTGTTATGGGGTTAAAAACTGGTTTGATGGGACCAACAGCTGGAATTGGCGATAGTATTACTGGTGTGTTAATTCCAACAATTTTTGGTTCAATCGCAGCTTATATGGCACTTGAAGGCAATCCTATCGGGGTTTTACTTTGGATCTTAGTTAACATCGCCATCTTGATGTTTAGATACTACACCTTTGAGATTGCTTATTACCAAGGAACTAAATTAGTTGAGTTGCTTTCAGAAAAGATGAAACAAGTAACAGCTGCAGCAACTATTTTAGGGATTACCGTGGTTGGTGGCTTGATTCCAAGCGTAATTACGGCTAATGTTAAGTTAACTTTTAAAACTGGAAAAGTTAAGTTATCGATTCAAGATTTATTAGATAAGATTTTGCCATCGATGATTCCTGTTTTATTAGTCTTTGTTTTATACTGGCTTTTAGGTAAAAAGAAAGTTTCACCAAATATGTTAATTATTGGTGTGATGCTTTTGGGGATTTTATTAAAAGCAATTGGCTTTTTAGGATAATCAAATTGTTTGAGGTGAGATAAATGGCTAGACCAAATGTAATTACAATTATTGCAGATGATATGGGGGCATGGGCTTGCGGTAAAGCTGCGCAAAATCAAGAAATTGTGACGCCGAATTTAGATTATTTATGTGAAGAAGGCTTATATTTTTCGAATTTTTACTGTGTATCACCGGTATGTTCACCAGCTAGAGCTTCGATTTATTCGGGTAGTATTCCTTCTTATCACGGTGTTTTTGACTGGATTGCTTCAGGAAGTTTAGATAAAGAGCAGTTAGGTGAAATTAAGGATGCACCGGAATTTGCTAAAGAAGATAAAGCTATCCAATATATGCAAGGAATTGTCACTTATACCGAATTAATGCAAGATATTGGGTACCATTGTTCTTTGAGTGGTAAATGGCATTTGGGTGATAGCATGACACCTCAAGCTGGTTACCAAGATTGGTATACAATTGGGCGTGGTGGTTGCGAGTATATTCATCCAGATATTATCGAAGATGGGCAGATTTCATTTAAGGATGAATACGTGACACATTTAATCACCGATAAGGCACTCGCTTATTTGGATGAATTTACCGATGGGCAACCACATTATTTAAATGTGACCTATACGGCACCACACTCACCTTGGGAAAAAGAGCAACATCCGGCTAAATATCGTGATTTATATGCGGATTGTCCGTTTGAATCAACCCCAGATTTACCAAATCATCCATGGCAAGTTGCTTCTTGTCCGGTTCCAAGCGACGAACAAAAACGCCGTGAATATTTGACTGGTTATTATGCAGCAATTAGTGCAATGGATGAAGGGATCGGTAAAATCATTGCTAAGTTAAAACAATTAGGTGTTTATGAAGATACCTTGATTATTTTTACTTCCGATAATGGCATGAGCATGGGGCATCACGGAATTTGGGGTAAAGGTAACGGGACTTTCCCATTGAATATGTATGATAGTGCGGTTAAAGTGCCGATGATTATGTCATGGCCTAAGATGTTTGCTAAAGGTAAAGTCATTGAAAATAATCGTAGTCACTATGATATTTTCCCAACGCTAGTAGACTATTTACAATTACCAACAACTAAGTTACAAGATAAAGATTTACCAGGTAAATCTTTACGGCCAGTAATCGAAAATGATGTTGTCTGCGATGAACCCGAAGATACGATTATCTTTGATGAATATGGGGCAACACGTATGATTAGAAATGAACGCTTTAAGTTAGTCAAACGTTTCCCTTATGGTCCAGATGAATTCTATGATCTAAGTAGTGATCCACAAGAAGAAGTTAACTTGATTGATGCTAAGCAATATCAAGCAGAAATTAAAACCTTATATCAAAAAATGATTGCTTGGTTCAACCGTTACGCCGATCCAGCAATCGATGGAACACGTGAAGCGGTTAGTGGCTCAGGTCAATTAAAACTAGCCGGCGCTAAAGGCGATGGCCAAAATGTGTATCGCCCGATTAAACAACATATGTTTGAATAAAAGCGGCTCTTTGTCATATCGGATTGATGAAGTAGTCACCCAAGATTAAAGTTATTAATTTTGATTTTTGAGCTCTCTTTACTGAGTTTTCCAGTGAAGAGAGCTTTTTTTGTTTTTTTATAAAAAATTAGGACCAATAGAAATTCTATCAGTCCTAAAAATTATAGAGCCCGAAAAGACCCACGCCAAATTTTTTGACGTGGGCCTTTATTTTATATTGAAGCTGATTTTTCAGCCTCTTTTATGGATGGATGAGTAAGTTAGTTTTTATTATTTATTTTGGTCTAAAAAGTTGTAAGCCGCGCCTAGTAAGTTGGCATCGTTTTGATAATGACAACAAACGATTTCTGGCATGACTTCAGGAATTAATTCTTGTTCTAATGTTTGCTTGAGGTAACCCCGAATTTTTTCAGGAAGTTCACTGCGAGCAGAGACACCACCACCTAAAATAATAATTTCTGGATCAAGACTAACTTGCAAGTTGTAAATCAAGTTAGCAATATTTTGATACATTTCTTCTAAAACTTCATGAGCTAAAGTATCGCCGTTAGCTTCAAGTTCAAATAACTCGATACCTGAAACTTCCCGCCCACTAAGCTTGGCGTATTTAGCGGCCGCCTTAACAACTGTTCCGTTGCCACTTAAATTAGTTTCTTGGCGGTTTTTCATCAAGCCAAATTCGCCACCAAAAAGATGTGAACCTTTATAGATTTGACCGTTGATAAAGACGGCTCCACCTACACCGGTCCCTAAGACGACAAAGGCTGCGTTTTGATAGCCTTGACCAGCCCCACTTTTCATTTCACAAATTCCGGCACAATTGGCATCATTTTCGATGGCAACCGGTAAACCAAAGGCTGCTTCAAATTCATCAAAAATTGGTCGTTGATGAATATAAGGAACAGCACTTAGGCCTTCAATAACACGTTTTTTGGCGTTGACAGTCCCAGGAGCACTTAAAGCTACTCCGGTGATAGTTTCATCATAGCTGTCAAGGACACTTTTCATTTGACTAAGCATTTCTTCAAAAGTTTTAGGCGTTGGAAATTTAGCTTGATGACTGATCTTTCCGTCATCAAATAATCCACATTTGACAAAAGTTCCACCAATATCAAAAACAGCTAACATATTAGATTCCTCCTTTAATTAAAAACTATTGTTATGTGCGACTTCTTTAAACCATAAGCCACTCTTTTTGATGCTGCGTTCAAAATTGTTATCTAAATCAACGCGATAAAAGCCGTAGCGATTGCGATAACCGTTTAACCAAGACCAACAATCGACAAAAGTCCAACTGTGGTAACCAAAACAGTTACTGCCGGCTTGAATACCTTTGTACAAATATTCCAGGTGGTCTTGCATAAATTCGATGCGATAATCATCTTCAATCATGCCATCTGCATTTAAGAAGCGTTCTTCATCGGCCACGCCCATCCCATTTTCGCTGACATACCAAGGAATGTTGTTGTATTGGTCTTTCATCATGATGGCCACGTCATAAATGGCTTGTGGATAGATTTCCCAACCACGGTATGGGTTGATTTTCTTTTCTGGCCAGTCATAAGGTTCATATAAGTTTTCGGGCATCTTAGCAGGTGTTAGTGGCTGACTAGGTGCCTTGACACGGCGGGGTTGATAGTAGTTTAAGCCGATAAAATCAACGGTATATGCCTTGATCAAGGCCTTATCTTCGGGTAAAACTTGTGGCGTTAATTCATGGAGTTTGACCAAATCAATCAATTCTTGTGGAATCTCACCTTTGACAGCAGGGTCTAAGAAACTTTGAGTGTTTAATAAATCAGCGGCTTGTTTAGCTGCCAAATCTTGGGGGCTGTCACTGCGCGCATAAGCAGGTGAAATATTTAAGATAATGCCAACTTGTCCATCGGGAATTGTTTGGCGAAAGGCTTTAACTGCACAAACATGGGCCATTAAAGTGTGATAGCCAACTTGGACTGCTTTTTTAAAGTCAACGATGGCAGGATAGTGGAATTGATACAAGTAACCACATTCGACATGGACCATGGGCTCGTTAAAAGTTGTCCACATTTTGACCAAATCACCAAATTGTTCAAAGGCTGTCTTAGCATAAAAAGCAAAGGCATCAACTGCTTTGCGACTTTCCCAACCACCTTTTTGCATCAGCCACATTGGCATATCAAAGTGGAAAAGATTGATGATAGGCTTAACGCCATGATCTAACATACAAGTAAAGTAGTCACGGTAAAACTTGACCGCTTCTTGGTTTAAGTTTTTGCCATCAGGTAAAAGGCGTGTCCAAGAAATCGATGTTCTCAGGGAATTTAAACCAATATCTTGCATTCTTTGACAATCTTGGCGATACATTTCATAAACATTAGATGTATCTTTGGGACCTTGATTTTCGTTGAATTTTTCTGGCGCAATTTCAAACCAATAATCCCAAGTTGAAGCGGATTTGCCGTTTAATAAGCTATGACCTTCTGTTTGAGGGGCAGAAGTAGCTGCACCCCACAAGAAGTTTTTAGGAAATGTTTTTGTCATAAAAAGACCTTCTTTCATGGATTAAAGTTGACGATGAACGTCTAAGACGAATTTAGAGTGATCGTTGATAAAGTAAGATTTTGAATATTCAAACGGGCGGCCCGTTTGATCATAAGCCGTTTGTTCGATGACAAGCACCGGACTATTAGGCGCGATATTTAACGCCGCCGCAACTTCTGGGCTAGCGCCTTGGGCATAAACGATGCGCCGCGCATCGGTTAGCTGTAATTTGGCCACACTACCTAAGTAATCATAAAGTGAGCCTTTGAGAATCTCCTTATCAAGTGGCGCAATCTCGGTTGGCATCAAGGTATGCTCATAGCTGTAATATTCTTGATTGATAAAGCGGACACGCTTGATTTCATAAACAGGTTGAGTCTTATTGATGTTAAGGTTTCTTTGTTCGGCTTCATCGGGTAAACGAGCATCAAAATGCAAGATCTTACTTTTGATATCTTGATCGCGATGAGAATAAACAACCCCTACTGGTGAATCAAGGGGTAACATTTCATCGGTAGCATCTCCAAGCCGCACTCTAACATATGTCCCAGCCCCTTGTTTACTGTAAATTAGTCCTTCATTGCTCAGAAGCTGGAGGGCTTTTTTAAGTGTTAATCGGCTGACATTATATTTGGCAATCAGTTCTTCTTGAGTGGGTAAGGGCTGACCGGAACGATAGTGATTAGTTAAGATATCTTTTCTAATGTCCGAATAAATTTCGCGATAACGGTACATATCAGTCATCCTTTCTAAATTATAACGTCTAAACAAATTATACCACACTGTCAAAATTTGTATTATCATTTTAGAAAAAAGACTTTACAAATTTTTGAGATATGCGTATAATGCCAAATGTAAGAAAGCGTTTGATTACAAAAAATTGTTTTAGGAGAGTTTTACATGAATATTAACAAACTTCAAGCACCATTGTTGAAAGCATCGACATGGGTTCAAAACAACTTAATTTTACAAGCGATAAAAAATGCTTTTGTGCGTACAATTCCGTTTACAGTAGTTGGATCTTTTTCCAATCTTATCAAGATGCAACTAGATGCACTTATTAAAGCTAAAGACATTCAAAATGCCTGGGTAATCAATACTAGCAATTTATTTGGTTATATCGGAACTGCGACATTAGGAATCGTTGGTTTGATTGTTGTTTTATCTTCAGCTTATTCATATGCAGTAGAATTAAAACGAAAAGATAAGAATAAAAATTTAAATCCTATCATTGCAACTTTATTAGCTTTATCAGCTTATTTTGTAATGGTGCCAAACAATGTTAATTATTTAGACAATAAAGCCAAGGTAATTGAAGGATTTGCGACAAGTTTCTTTAGTTATGAAGGAATGTTTACAGCCTTAATCGTTGGAATGATTGCGGTAGCTTTATTTGCAGCATTTAGTCGTTCTAAATTTACGTTTAAAATGCCAGATAGCGTGCCACAAAATGTTTTTGATTCATTTTTTGCTTTGATTCCAATCGCTGAAGTACTATTGATTTTTGGTGTGATTCGTATCATCATTCAATCTTTAGGCTATGCTTCTTTGATTCAAATGATTTCTAAGATTTTAATTGATCCTTTATTGGTAGTCGGAACGGGCTTGCCTGCAATCATTGTTGTCATTTTAATTGAACAAATTTTATGGTTCTTAGGTTTACATGGTTTTAATATCGTATGGGGCGTAATGTCAGCCTTTTGGTTACCATTGTTCTTGCAAAATGTCTCTAAATTTGCGGAAACACAAAGTTTTGCCGGTATCTCAATTTCACCTAATACAATGACTAATGTTTATGCGATGATAGGTGGTTCGGGTGCTACATTTGGTTTGATTATTGCGATGTTAATCTTCACTAGAAAAGGCGAAAAAGAACGAGAAATTGCTAAATTAGCCTTGGTTCCAGGATGTTTTGGTATCAATGAACCTGTTATCTTTGGGTTACCAATTGTGCTAAATCCAATTATGTTTATTCCTTGGATTGTTGTTCCGTTGTTAAATGCGATTATCGCTTATGTTGTTACTTCTATTGGTTGGGTTGTTCCATTGGTTGTTTTGAATTCAGGAAATGAACCAATTTTCTTGAGTACATGGATTTTAGGGGCATTCCATATAAGTCCAGTTATTTTAACGTTAGTCTTAGTAATTTTAGACGTTTTGATTTATTCACCATTTGTGATTATTAACCAAAGAAATGAACGTCAATTAGCTCATCAACAAGGTTTAGTTTAATTAGAAAAGAGAGTTAAACAATGAAAAAAGTACATGTTATTGCACATACACACTGGGATTTCGAATGGTATTTTACACGCCAAAATGCACAGATTCAATTTGCTTATCATATGGATGAGGTTTTTAGAGCTTTAGAGCAAAATCGATTGGATTATTATTTATTAGATGGACAAATGTCGATTATCGATGATTATTTGAATGCTCAACCAGATAAAAGAGAGCTTTTAGTTAAATTTGTTAAGGCTAAGCGCCTATACATTGGACCTTGGTATACGCAAATTGATGAAATGGTAACTTCAGGTGAAGCTATTGTGCGTAATTTACAATTAGGCCATAAGCTAGCTAGTGATTTAGGTGGCGTAACTAAGTTAGGATATTTACCAGATTCATTTGGTCAAGGCCAGGATATGCCTAAGATTTATAATGGCTTTGATATTACAGCAACCGTCTTTTGGCGTGGTATGCCTAAAGAAAAAAATGCGCGTTACTTCTATTGGACCTGTGAAGATGGCTCAAAAGTCTTGGCTGCTAACATTAAAAACGGCTATTACGCAGGGATCGAATTAGTCGAATCTGATGATTTTAATGCTTTGTTAACGAAAATCAGCACGGATACGGACGTTGATGATTTAGTTGTTCCAGTGGGTGGCGACCAAAGACCTGTTGATTTCAATCTTAAGCAGCGTTTAGCATTGGCAAATGCAAGTCAAAATGACTATCAATTAGTTGAAAGCACCTATCCACAATACTTTGAACAATTAGCTAAAAATCAAGATTTGCCAATTTATAGTGGGGAGTTCGTTGATCCTAGTGCTTCTAAAATTCATCGAGGAATTTACTCTTCACGTGTTGATTTGAAGTGTATTTATGATGAATTAGAACGTGTAATGACATACGTTGTTGAACCTTTAATGACGATGGCACAATATCATGGAATTGAACAGAAATTTGGTATTGTTGATGAAATTTGGAAGACCATTGTCCGTGGGCAAGCACATGATTCATCTGGTGGATGTAACAGTGATGAAACCAACAAAGATATTTTTAACCGTGCTGTCAATGCGTTACAATTGGCTAATTCCTTGCGTGATTACCTTTTACGTAAATTAAGTAGTAAGGTACCTGCTGATTTGGACTTGTTCTTTTGGAATCCCCAACCAGTTACACAAAAACAAGTTTTAACATTTAAAGTAAATACGCGCAGTGAAACATTTAAGTTATCCGATGTGCATGGCAAAGAAGTTGTTTTTGAAGTTTTACAACAAGAAAAAATTGATGCAGCTGTTACACGACGTGATGTTAGTCAAATGGTGGCAGATATTTTTTATGAAACAACAATTGCGCTTGAAACGACGCTTCCAGCAACCGATTGGATTGGGTTTAAGGTGGTTCAAGAACCAACACAAATGTTAACACGCCAAAATGCAACATTGATTGAAAATGAGTTTTACACGATAAACTATACCAATGGTGGCTTAGAGTTGTTTGATAAGGCGACAAATCAAGTATATGCTGACTTTTTGAACTTTGAAGATGGTGGAGATGAAGGCGATACCTATGATTATTCGCCAGCGTTTGAAGATTGGATTTTAACATTAGACCTTAAAAACGTTAGTGTCCAAGCTTTAGCGGGTAAATTTAGCAGTCAATTAACTATTAATGGAAGCTGGCAGCTACCTTATGATTTGAAGCAACGTGCTGCTAAAGTAGCACAAACTAAGGTTGATTACTGCTTGCATCTAACCTTAAATAAAGGTGATAAGACGATTGGCTTTGAGTTTGAAATTGACAATACTGTTTTAGATCATCGATTGCGTTTAGTTTTAAATACTAATGTTTTAGCTAAGTTTAGTTATGCCGATACACCGTTTGGGACAATCAAGCGTCCAGTTATGGATATGCATTTGAATGATTGGCAAGAGATTGGTTATCATGAAGAACCAACAGCGATGCGTCCGATGATTCATTTTGCTAACGTACATGATGATGTTAAGAGTTGGTCGTTTATCGGTCTAGGGCAAAAAGACTTTGAAGTAATTGGCGAAAAATTTGATAAGTTAGCCATTACGATGTTACGTGGAGTTGGATTCTTGGGACGTCCTGATACCAAGCGACGTCCAGGAGATGCCTCTGGTTTACAGACTAAATATGTACCAACTCCAGATAGTCAATTAAATGGTGTGCATACTTTTAAAGGTGGGATTTGCTTGGATGAAAGCTATATGCCAACTATTTTACAAGCAAGACACCGTCAACTCGCGGTTGGGACGTTAGGCTACCAAAATCAAGCCGTAAACCGCTTTACAACCCCAATTCAGTATTTTATGATTAATGAGAATCCAACTGCTTTACAACACTATCCATTATGTGAAGTCAAAGCTACGGGGTTAGTCATCAGCTCATTTAGTGTGACAAGTGACTACAGTGGTCTAGTGATTCGGTTATATAATCCAAGCAAGGAAATGTTAAAGAATCCAGGACATTTGCAATTAGCTCAAACAAGCAATGTGAGTGCTTTGAATTTAAACCATGAAGTGCGCAAAAACTTAGCGACAGAAGTTGAGTGTTTTGAATTACCAGACTTTGCTCCCGGAGAGATTCAAACCTATGGAATCTATCCATTAGGTTAGTAGAATAAAGATTGGAGATAACCAGATGATTGAGATAACAAAAGTGGCTCAAAAACTCGATGAATATGCGGCACAAAAAACTTTGCCAAGTAAACGTAGTACAGAAATGTTTCATAATATTTTTAGCGATGCAATTAAAAACGCAACTGAAAAAGGACCAGATGACACTTATTTTGTAGCAACTGGTGATATTCCAGCAATGTGGCTCCGTGATGCGACTTTCCAAGTGTTACCTTATTTAGAAGTTTTAGATGAAATTCCTGAATTAAAAGAAATCATCTTGGGTGTTTTAAAATTGGAATTGCGCTACGTACAACACGATCCGTATGCTAATGCTTTTAACCAAACGGCTAGTGGTGCACACTGGAGTGATGATGAAACTGATATTGCGGTATCTGATTTAGTGTGGGAACGTAAATTTGAGATTGATTCGCTTTGTGCACCAATTTTTCTAGCACTTAAATATCATCAAAAGACCGGTGAAACAGCTTTGTTTGATGATGAATTTTGGCAAACCGTGGCATTGATCATGGATACCTTTGAAACAGAACAACATCACGAAACGTCACCATATTATTTCAAACGTGTTGATTGTCCGGCGACCGATACGTTGGTAAACGATGGGCGTGGAACACCGGTTGGTTATACTGGGATGATTTGGTGTGGCTTTAGACCAAGTGATGATGCGTGTGAATATGGCTATCATGTTCCAAGTAACATGTATGCAATTAGTGTTTTACGGCCACTTTTGACTTTGATTCCAGCAGATTTGGTGGATTTAAAGCAACGCATCGAACGCTTGATTGCTGCAGTAGAACAAGGTATCAAAGATTTTGCAATCGTAACTTTGGAAAATGGCCAACAAATTTATGCCTATGAAGTCGATGGTTTAGGCAATGTGAATTTAATGGATGATGCCAATGTGCCAAGTTTGTTATCCTTGCCATTTTTAGGTTATCTTACTAGCGATGACGAGTTGTACCAAGCGACACGCCAATTCATTTTAAGTGCGCAAAATCCTTATTATTACAGTGGTAAGATTTTAGAAGGCATTGGTAGTTCGCATACACCTGAGCATTATGTTTGGCCTGTTAGTTTAGCGATGGAAGGTTTGACAACGCCAGATGTGTTAGTCAAAGCCGCTAAATTACAAGCAATCGCAATGAGTGATAATCAAACAAAACAATGCCATGAAAGTGTTCAAGTCGATGATCCGACTCAATATACACGTGAATGGTTCTCTTGGTCAAATATGACATTTTGTCAGTTAGCATTGGAAATTTGTAAATAAATTAAAGGCTACAATCTTTTTTAGGATTGTAGCCTTTTTATTGGCATTTTGTGAAATATTTTGCTAGTATATTCTAAAAAATAATTTAACTATTAGAAAAGAGGGCCATCATGCTATCATTTGAAAATGATTATTCAGAAGGGGCACACAAACAGATTTTAAAACGTCTATGTGAGACGAATGAGCAACAAATGTTGGCGTATGGTAGTGATCGTTATTCGGCGCGAGCGGCCGAAAAAATAAAGGTCTTATGCCAATGTCCGAGTGCCGAAGTTTATTTTTTGATGGATGGTATTCAGGTTACAAAGATTGTCGTAAATACCTTACTTAAAACTTATCAAGGAGTAATTGCGGCAGATATCGATCGAATTGTGGCGCCAGATGCAAGTGCAGTTGATTTTACTGGCCATAAGGTTTTACCAATTAAACAAAATAAAGGTAAGATTGATATTGAAGCTTTACGTGTATATTTGGATAACTTTTTTTCGCAAACTACTAGTTATGAGCAGTTAGTTGAGCCGGGGATGGTATATGTTTCGCAACCAACAGAATGTGGAACATTATACAGCTTAGATGAATTGACTCAAATTGCTAGTCTATGCCATCAATATCAATTGCCGTTATACTTAGGCGGAGCACGCTTAGGATATGGATTGATGAGTTCGCAAAATGATGTGAGTTTAGCAGATATTGCGCGTTTATGTGATGTTTTTTATATCGGTGCGACACGCATTGGTGCATTATGTGGTGAGGCGCTTATTTTTACTAAGCATAATTTACCTGCCAATTTCAATTTATTGATTAAACAACATGCGACATTATTGGTTAAGAGCCGTTTATTAGGAGTTCAATTTGATACATTATTTGCAACTGATCGTTTGTATTTTGAATTGAGCAAAAAAGGCGTACAAGCAGCATCCTTACTTAAGGAAGGTTTAAAACAAAAAAATTATCAACTTTGTTTAGATTCACTTACTAATCAAGTTTTTGTTATCATAGACAAGAAAAAAGCCCAGCGTTTGGCTAAACACGTTCATTTTAAAACACCTAAGATTTTAGATGAACAAAGAGTTGTAGTTCGTTTCATGACAAGTTGGGCAACAAAACAAGAAGATATTAGGAAATTACTGTCGTTATTGTAAAAAAACTACATTTATGATGTAGTTTTTTTTATGCTATCATTTAAGTAAGCGTTTTATTTAAAGAGGTACTGTTTTATGGAACAATGGTTCAAAGAAGCACAATATGGCATGATGATTCACTGGGGATTATATTCGTTATTAGCCGGTGAATATCGTGGTCAATCATCAAGTTCATATGCAGAATGGGTTCAATCTAAATTACAAATTCCTAATGCTGAATACGAAAAATTAGCAACAATTTTTAAGCCAATTTACTTTGATGCTGATGAAATTGTAGCTTTAGCTAAAGAGGCTGGAATGAAATATTTGGTAATAACAACCAAGCATCATGATGGCTTTGCAATGTATCATTCTAAAGTTGATACTTATAACATTTATGATGCAACACCTTTTAAACGTGATATTATTGGCGAATTAGCACAAGCTTGTCGAAAAGCTGGACTTAAATTTGGCATTTATTATTCACAAGATTTAGATTGGCATGATCCAAATGGTGGTGGTTATTTATCCAATGACATTGAGACTGCCGGTACGACTTGGGATAATAGCTGGGACTTTACTGGTGATAAAAACTTCGATATTTGCTTTGAAAACAAGATTATGCCACAAATTGAAGAAATCATGACTAACTATGGTGAGATTGCCACGGCTTGGTTTGACGTGCCAATGACTTTAAGTGATGAACAAAGTCAGCGAATCTATGATACGGTCAAAAAACTACAACCAAATTGTTTAATCAATTCACGCTTAGGTAATGGTAAATATGATTATGTTTCTTTAGGTGATAATGAAATTCCGCAAGATTTAACCCAAACAGAAGGTGAAGTTGATTATAATGCAGTTGATGGCTTGAAACCATCGCCAACTGGCTTATATGAAACAGCTGCAACAATGAATGATTCATGGGGCTTTTCATACCATGACCAAAACTGGAAGAGCCCACAAACAATCTGTGATTATCGCAAGCATCTTGCTGATTTAGGCATCAACTATTTATTAAATGTTGGCCTAGATGGTCTAGGACGTGTACCACTGATTGCACGAGATAACTTATTAGCTGCTAAAAAGTTGATGGATGAAAAATAAAGATATTAAAAAGAGATGTGAAGTAACTCTTTAAAAAAATTAAGTGAACCTCTAATTTGTATAAGCAAGTTAGAAGTTCACTTTTTTATATAGATAGGACTTTTAAGGAATATTATAAAAATCCTCCTTACTAGAGTTTTTTGATAGTAAGGAGGATTAAGTTGGAAGACGTTTTTATTTTAGAACAACATCCCCACATATATTTGAATGAGTTATATTTTGGGTAACAATATTTAAATCGTTAATCTTGTCTTGTGATGTAAATATTGTTAAAACAGTATCTTGTTTACCAGAATTTTTAATTTCTTCTCGATTCATCTTAACTAATAGTGTTTCAGAAGTAACTTTTTGTCCAACAGTAACTTTCACTTCAAATGGCGCACCTTTTAACTCTACCGTATCAAGGCCGAGGTGTAATAAAACTTCTATTCCTTCTGCGTTTTTTAGTGTAATAGCATGTTTTGTTGGGAAGATTGAAATAACTTCACCATCGATAGGAGCGTAAATATCATCACTTGTCGGAATAACTCCAAAACCATCACCCATTAATTTTTGTGAAAAGACTTCATCTTCAACTTTGGAAAGCTCAATGATTTGACCATCAACGGGTGAAAAAATATCAATTTTCTTTTTTTTCTTTAATAAACCAAACATTATTTTTTCTCCTTAATAAAAATGTTTTTTTACTCTTGACCTAAAATTTGATTAATTTCTTGACTTAATAAATCAGCTTTACCACCAAATACAGCTTGAATTCCACCGTTTACTTCAAATACAGCGGTGGCGCCTAATTTTTTAATGGTATTTTTATTTACAATTTTGCTATCTGATATAGCAACACGTAAACGAGTTGCACAAGCTTCAACTGATTCGATGTTTTCTTTACCACCAAGAGCAGAAATAATGATTTTAGCTTCTTCATTTAATGAAGAAGGTTCTTCGGTAAGTTCAATTTCTTCTGAATCCTCACTTTCCATTCCTGGAATGGCCACTTTAAATTTGCGAATACAAAATGAAAAGACTACATAGTATACGATTGCCCAAGCAATACCAAACGGAATAAGTTTCATCCAATTTGTTTTGTCTTCACCTTGTAAGATACCAAATAATAAGAAATCAATGAAACCACCAGAAAATGAATTACCGATACGAATATTTAAAATATCAGCAAAGAAGAAAGAAAGCCCATCCAAAAATGCGTGAATTACGTATAACCAAGGAGCTACGAATAAGAAAGTGTATTCCAATGGTTCGGTAATTCCTGTCAAGAATGAAGTCAAGCCACCACTAAAGTAGAGTCCACCGTTTGCTTTACGATTTTCTTTAGGAATTGCATGATACATTGCAAGAGCTGCAGCAGGTAAACCAAACATCATAGTAGCAAAGCGACCAGCAAAGAATCGAGTACCATAGGTGAATAAACCAGTGTGATTTGGATCTGCTAGTTGTGCAAAGAATATATTTTGTGCACCAGAAATGGTATGCCCTGCAACAACTTCAGTGCCACCTAAAGATGTATACCAAAAGAGTGGATAGATAGTATGATGTAAACCAACAGCACCAGTTAAACGAAGTAAGAATCCATAAAGGAATGTTCCAAAAGATCCCATATGAGCAATTTCTTCACCCGTAACTTTTAAGACTCCTTGAATAGGTGGCCAAATGATATAAAAAATACCTGCAATAATAATTGCTGCTAAAGAAGAAACGATTGGAATAAAACGAGAGCCACCAAAAAAGCCTAAAAATTGAGGCAATTCAATTTTTCGATAACGATTATGCAAATAAGCAACGGTTCCACCAATTACGATTGAGCCAACAACACCAGTATCAATCGTTGCATTTTTAGCAGAAAACATTTGTAACAATCCACTAATTGTAGCTGTATAAACTAAATAAGCAACACCACCAGCTAAACCAGCAGTCCCTTTGTCGCCTTTTGCTAGGCCAACAGCTATCCCAATTGCAAAAATAAGTGCAAGATTAGTAAAAACAGCGTTACCTGCAAAGTTCATCATTTTCAAGATGGTTTGTAGCCATGCTTGATCTAAAAAAGGGTATGCTTTTACAGCACTATCATTACTTAAAGCACCACCAAGTCCTAGTAATAACCCTGCGACTGGTAAAATGGCGATTGGCAACATAAAGGCTCGTCCAAGACGAGAGAAATTTTTAAACATAATAACAACCTCCTAAAAATTATTTTTTTAATTCATTAACAAAACGTTGAGTAATTTCCATTGGACGTGTAATCGCCCCACCGACAACAACTCCAGAAACTCCTAAATCATGCATCTTCTTAGCTTCTTGTGGAGTATGAATTTTACCTTCAGCAATAACTGGGATATTTTTATTTACAAGTTTTTCTACTAGTGCAAAGTCAGGGCCATCAAGTTTAGGGCTTTCATCAGTATATCCACTTAACGTTGTACCAACAAAGTCAATTCCTGCTTGAAATGCATTGAGCCCCTCTTCGTAATTAGAAATATCTGCCATAAACAATTGATTAGGATATTTTTCTTTGATTTGTCGAATAAAATCATTGATGTGTAAGCCATCAAATCGTTCTCTTAAAGTACAATCAAGCGCAATAACCTCTACACCAGTTTCAACAAGTTCATCAACTTCACGTATAGTGGCAGTGATAAAAGGCTTTTGAGGGGGATAATCACGCTTGATAATCCCAATCACAGGTAAATCAACTACTGCTTTGATTTCTTTGATATCTCGTACAGAATTTGCACGAATTCCAACTGCTCCACCACGCTTAGCCGCTATTGCCATTAGTGGCATAATCCCACCTTTATCAGTGTAAAGTGGTTCTCCGGGTAAGGCTTGACACGAAACAATCAAACCATCTTTGATAGTGTTAATAAATTCTTCTTTCTTCATTATCCAACAACCTCCAAAAAGAATTAACTATGGATAATTTATCCAAAATTATTATATCTTTATTTTAACTCCATGTAAACCCTTTTTTGGATTTTTTTGGAGGGTGATATGATGTATAATATAAAATAACTAGAAGCAAACAAGGGAAAGGGTGCTAAAAATGAGTTTTGCGACGTTAGTTCAACAAAATTATTACACCTTGACACAATCCGAAAAAAAGGTAGCCGATTATATTTTGGTGACGGGCCCAGAGATTGTTTTTCAAACGATGGGCGAAATCAAAAAGCATATCCGGGTTGGCGATGCTACCATCATTCGCTTTTGTCAAAAACTGGGTTTTTCAGGTTTTTCCGATTTGAAAATCGAAATTGCCAAAGAAGATTTGAATAAAGGAGAACGGCTTCTTAATGAAGATGATTATTTAAAACATGTCAGTCCGTTGATGGAGATGATTAAACTAACGGCGGCAAATTTGGATAAGGTTCAAGTTAAGGATGCGGTAAAGTTAATTGCGCAGGCCAAACACATCTATATTTTTGGCGTAGGTGGCAGTGGTCACTCTAGTTGCGAATTGGAGAGCATGTTTTTGCGGGTAGGAGTCAAGGCCCAAGCCGTAACCGATCCGCATTATCAAGCGCAATTAGCCTCGATTCTAACGCAAGACGATGTAGTAATTGCATTTTCACTTTCGGGCAAAACGATTGATGTCTTAGATGCGGTCGTGACCGCTAAAAATAATCAAGCTAAAGTGATTGTAGTCACAACGTATTTGCATTCACCTTTGGCCCAACAAGGTGATATTGTTTTAAAGACCTCGGTTGACGAGTTTTTAAACGGCGGTTCGTTGGTCGGTAAATTATCCCAACAAGTAGTTTGTGATTTGTTAGTCTGGGAATACGAGCAAACGCAAAACATCGATACGATTTCTTTGCGTGAGAAAGTTTTACGGTCGATTTTGAATAAACGAACAGATTAGTTTAATGAAAATAAATTACTATGTGTAAAAGTTGTAATTTTAATTTATGTCCAGTGATTATGTAGTTAATGTAAAAAGAGAAAACCTATAAAAAATATTTTTTATAGGTTTTCTCTTTGTTTTTTAGAACTATATATTATTTTTGTAAAAGTCTTGATTGTTATTGATTGAACTTTGAGATTTATAGAACTTTCGAATTTGACTAGGAGATTTCTTATAGTTTTTATAAAAGACATTATATAAATTTCTATAATTATTAAATCCAGATTCAATAGCTATATCTTCAAAATTAAGATGGGTATAAATAATTTTTTCATATGCATCATTAAGACGTACAGTCTCTAAAAAATTATGAAAATTCATTCCGATGCTATATTTTATTAATTTGGAACAGTAGTTTTCAGAATAACCTAAGTAATCAGCAATATTTTTTAGACTTAACTTTTCTTTAAAATGTTCATTAATATAGTCAATTATTTTATTTGTAAGGAAGATATCTGAGATTGTTCCAGAATCAGCTGTATTTTCGCAGTAATTATCATATAACATTGTTAGAAGTAAAAAAATATAAGCTTGTGTGATAAGTTTATCGCCGATATTTCTCGAATTTGTATCACCAAGTCGGGTTAAATTATTTAATAGTAACAAGTCTGATTTGGTAAGAGTATTTTTTATAACGGTGTTTAAGTTAAAAATGAATTCTTGTCCATATTTTTGCTCAGTTAGATCTTTGAGTAAATTTAATGGAATCTGAATACATAAGATAGAATTATTACATGGACTTTTTGTAGTATGTGTGACATAAGGGTTTATAAAAATAGCATCATTCTTTTTGAGAACATAATGATTACCTTGTAACCAGACTTCTAATGAACCGTGAGAGCAAAATAAAAATTCTCCATTTTGATGCCAGTGTTGTGGAATTATTCTATTAGTATCTGAAGCATGAAATGTAAAAATTGTAAAATTTAAGTCATCACTCTTTGGAATAATTTCATGTGTTATTGATGTCAAGATAAATCACCTCTTTTAAGTAGGTGTTTTTATAATACACTAATACTGTAAAGAAGACAAAATATTACATAAATCATTATATAAAAATACATATACCTAAAAAAGGAAAGGGTTTACAATCTTTGTTGAAAACGATTTATGGAGGTTTTTATTATGAGTAATATTATGAACAAATTACAAAATGGATTAGACAAGCTTTTAGGTCCATTCGCAACATTTATGGGCTCAAATAAATACATAAAAGCTTTAACATCAGGTTTTTTAACAACAATGCCTGTTACTTTAGGAACAGCTGCTATAGCTATTTTAATTAATTTGCCAATTGGACCTTGGACAAAATTAATTCAAAATATAGGATTATATCAAACTGGGAATGATTTTATTTCATTGACTTTGTCATTAATTGGTATTTATCTTGTAGGAGCTATAGCTTATCATTATACTAAAGCGGAAAATAAGAATCCTATTGTAGGATCAGTAATAACGTTGGCAGTTTATATTGCTTTAATGCCTTTACAATACGATAAAGCTGGGACAGCTTCATTGTTGACAAGTAATATGGGAAGTAATGGTATTTTTGTGGGAATAATTTGCGGTTTATTGGTGCCGACTGTGTATTGTTCGCTAATGAAAAAGAATTTGAAATTAAAACTACCTTCATCTGTCCCACCAATGGTCACAGAATCTTTAGAGCCAACTTTTGTTGCTATGATTATTTTTACTGTTGTATTCTTCATTAAATGGATTTTGTCTTTAACTTCCTTTAATGATGCATATCAATTGATTACAACAATTATTTCCAAACCTATTATGAATATTGGTGCGACACCGCTAGCTTTAATTCTTGTTTACAGTTTTGAAAATTTATGTTGGTTTTTTGGAATTCATCCAGCAACTTTGCAAAATTGCTATACGCCGGTTCTAGCAGCAGTTGGAGTTGCCAACACACAAGCTTATTTGGCAGGTAAGCCATTACCATATCTAACATTTTCAGTACTAATGACAGCTGTATATATTGGTGGGAATGGAAATACTTTAGGAATATGTGCGGCAAGCTTTTTTGCTAAATCTGAAAAATATAAGGCAATGAGAAAACTTATTATTCCAGCAAATATTTTCAATATTAATGAGCCGATAATCTTTGGCTTTCCATTGATGCTAAATCCTATTTACTTTATTCCGATGGTAGTAACAACAGCTATTTCTGGTGGAGTTGCTTGGATATTAGCAAGCTTTTTGCCTATTAATTTTAATCCAACTATTTCATTACCATGGGTAACACCTGGATTTATTAGTAGCTTTATGTGTGGGGGATTCTGGTTATTCTTAATATGGTTAATTTCATTTTTACTTTGCTTTATTATATATTTACCATTTTTTATGTTGGATGATGCTAGAACTTATGCTGAGGAACAAAAAAATGCGTTAGAATAAGATAGGAAGACTATTTTAGGATAATTAATGAGAGGAATACATTAATTGAAAACTATCGAATTAAAAGAATTATTAATGGATATGTCTGTGTTAGAGAAGATAGGACAGTTAGTTCAATTTTCTGGAGAATTTTTTGAAAGCCAAGATGTTACGTATGGACCTCAACAAAAATTGGGAATTTCACAAGAAATAGTTGATTTAGCAGGTTCAGTCTTAAATGTAACTGGAGCAGAAACTACGCGTAAGATTCAAATGAATCAAATGGCTAAGCAACCACATCATATTCCAATGTTGTTTATGTCGGATATTATTTATGGATATAAAACTATATATCCAAATCCATTGGGGTTAGGAGCAACTTGGAATCCTGAATTGGTCGCACAAGCATGTGAGATGGCAGCTAAAGAAGCTGCTGCATCAGGAAATCATGTGACATTTGCGCCAATGGTAGATGTAATTCATGACGCTCGCTGGGGGAGATGTTTAGAATCACCCGGAGAAGATCCGATTTTAAATTCTAGTATAGCTCAGGCGATGGTTTATGGTTTTCAAAAGAATTTATCTACAGGCAGTGGACAGATTGCTTGTTTGAAGCATTTTGCTGCATATGGTGGAGTGGAAGCTGGTCGTGAATACAATACTGTAGATATGTCTATGAGTAATTTGTTTCAGAACTACTTACCACCATATAAAGCAGCAATTGATGCAGGATGTAAAATGATTATGACTTCACTAAGTTCATTGAATGGAATCCCATGCACAGCAGATAGTTGGTTGTTAAAGGATATTTTACGTGAAAAATGGGGATTTGATGGAGTTATTATTAGTGATTATGCTGCAATCCGTGAGTTAGTCAGTCATGGTGTAGCAATTGATAACAAAGAAGCTAGTTTAAAAGCTTTAATGGCTGGTGTAGATATTGATATGCAATCCTCATGTTATTCTAATGAATTAGAGTCTTTAGTTACAGATGGAATTTTGGATGAAGACAAAATAACAGAAGCAGCTTGGAAAGTGTTGAAATTAAAAAATGAATTAGGGTTATTTGAAAACCCATTCTATGGAGCTTCAAAAAAACTTGAAGATAAAAATATATTATCACAAGAAAATCGAAAATTAGCACGTAATTTGTGTGAAGAGTCACTGGTATTGTTAAAAAATGATAATAATGTTTTACCATTAGATATAACCAAAAAGATAGCATTATTAGGCCCTTATGCTGATTGTCAAGATATGTTAGGAATGTGGGCAGTTCATGCGGATAATAGTAAAACAGTGACTTTAAAGGATGGAATAAAAAAATATTTGGGTAGTAATCTTAATTGTACTAAGGGTGTTGATTTAGTAGATGATATAAAGTATCTACAAGGAATATGGGATTTCACATCTGAGGAAGTTCAAGATATTTTATCAGCTTCAAAAAATAATGCTAGTGAGATGAATGCAGCTTTGACATTAGTAAAGGAATCAGACTATGTTGTTATTGCTGTTGGTGAACAAAGTAAAGAGTCTGGAGAAGCTGCTTCTAAAACAAATTTACATTTATCAGATTCACAAATTGAATTAATAGATAAAGTTCATAAATTAAACAAGAAGATTGTATTAATTGTTATTAGTGGTAGACCTCTGGTGTTGGAGGATATTTTAGAAAAGGTAGATGCATTATTATATGCGTGGTTTCCAGGGACGGAGGCAGGAGATGCAATAGCTAATATTTTATTTGGTAAAGTTAGTCCTTCAGGAAGGTTATCAATTAGCTTTCCTCGTAATGAGGGGCAATTACCAATATATTATTCACAATTGCCAACAGGCCGTCCAGCAAATTCGAATTCTGCTAGATTTACTTCGCGGTATATAGATAGCCAATTAGACCCGCTATTTCCTTTCGGTTATGGCTTATCATATAGTGAAGTTCGGTATAAGGATGTACAATTAAGTAAAGCTACTTATTCTGTTGATGAGAAATTAGAAATTCAAATCACGTTAGTTAACGAGGGTGTAAAGAGTGTTAAAGAAGTAATTCAGGTTTATTTTAATGATCCAGTGGCTAGTCTTTCACAGCCAGTAAAAAGATTAGTGGCATTTAAAAAAGTTAAAGTTGATGCACAAAAACAATATAAATTAATAATTAATATTCCAAGTTATAAATTAAAATTTTTTAACAATAAAGGAGATGCAGTTTTTGAGAAAGGTACATTTAATATTTATGTTGGTAGAAATGTACATGACTGTATAAAGTTATCTTGTGAATATATTTGATAAACATGAAAACTTTTTTCAGGTGTGCCAAAACAAAAAGGCACACCTTTTTTAGTTGCGCTTTGCTAAAGTAGATCGATAGAAACGTTATAAATTATTTATAGCGCTGAGGGTGTCGCGTTGAAACAAAATTAAGTTAACTAAAAATGTTAGGAAAAATTGTCGAAGAGTTCATAAAATATATTAAATTTCAACTGTAATTTAGAGTTTTTTTAAGCATTACAACTAACTGTTTTGATAAAATTTTCTTTTTTACATTCTTATCTCACATCAACATTAGGAATTTCGCAACATATTGCTAAAAAAATATGGGAAAGTATATGCTGTTGCTTGGTAATATTTACAAATACAAAAAATGGATAGCTTAAATATATTTTTAAGCCTTTTAATGTCAGTAAGTTTAGCTAATATACTCATAACGATAAATAGAACAGTCTTATCCGTTAGCACTCTTGTTCTTGAAATGCTCGTCTTTTTATTTTTTTGACCCGATAATTCTTAGATTTGATAGCATTAACATTTCTAGAAGTTACTGTGTCTTTTCTAATTCCTTAGTTGACTTTTTTGTCTTTAAAAAGTATATTGGTAGTAATCATTCTTATCTCATGATAGATAAAGTAGTCAAAGTGCTTTATCCACGTTTTTTTGTGTACAAATAAACGTGGAGTAGGCGCTTTTTTTACGGTCAAAAATAGCTTAAGTGTGAGTAAAACTAGAGATGGAGGAATTTTGATGGTGACATTACACACGACAGAGTTTGATACAATTGCAGCAATTTCAACGCCACCAGGAGAAGGCGCGATTTCGATTGTTCGTTTGAGTGGTGAAGAAGCAATACAGGTGATAAGCAAAATCTTTAAGGGTAAAGATCTAAGTAAAGTAGCAAGTCATACGATTAATTATGGGCATATCATCGATCCGCAAACTAAAGAAGTAATTGATGAGGTAATGGTTTCGGTGATGTTAGCACCCAAAACATTTACGCGTGAAGATGTGATTGAAATCAACTGTCATGGTGGAATTGTATCGACCAACAAAATTTTACAGCTTGTTTTACAACATGGTGCACGGCTAGCGCAACCAGGTGAATTTACTAAACGTGCTTTTTTACACGGACGAATTGATTTAACTCAAGCGGAATCTGTAATGGATTTAATCAGGGCAAAGACTGACCGTTCAATGAAGGTAGCACTTAACCAACTTGATGGGAATTTGGCTAAATTGATTAGGGGTTTACGGCAAGAAATTTTGGATGTTTTAGCACAAGTGGAAGTTAATATTGATTATCCTGAATATGATGATGTTGAAACAATGACGACTAAGTTATTAGCTGATAAAGCTGATCAATTACAAGCTAAGATTGCTAAATTATTACAGACTGCTAATCAAGGTAAAATCTTACGTGAAGGCTTGGCTACGGCAATTGTTGGGCGGCCTAACGTTGGTAAATCAAGCTTGTTAAACTACTTGTTGCATGAAGATAAGGCTATCGTAACTGATATTGCCGGAACGACACGTGATGTGATTGAAGAATATGTTAATGTGCGTGGTGTTCCATTAAAACTAATTGATACAGCTGGGATTCGGCAAACAGATGATAAAGTTGAACAAATTGGGGTGCAACGTTCTAAAAAAGCAATCGAGCAAGCAGATTTAGTGATGCTAGTTTTAAATGCTAGTGAAAAATTAACTCCTCAAGACCGTCAATTACTAGAATTAACACAGGATAAAAAACGTTTGGTTATTTTAAATAAAACTGATTTGGCGCAACAATTAGAAATTGAAGAGGTCAATAAATTAGTTGATGCTGATCCTATTTTAACGACATCTGTTTTGACCCAAGATGGCTTAGATGTGCTTGAAGAAAAGATTGCCGCGTTATTTTTTGGTGGCATTGAAAACTCGCAAGAAACAGTATTAGTAACCAATGCGCGGCATATTGCTTTGCTTAATCAAGCTAAAGATTCGCTAGCAGAGGTTTTAAATGGGATAAGCTTAGGAATGCCAGTGGACCTTTGTCAAATTGATATGACTAAAGCATGGGAATTGTTAGGTGAAATCACTGGTGAATCATATCAAGATGAATTGTTAGATCAGTTATTTAGTCAATTTTGTTTAGGTAAATAGAAGGGAAGAATAAATAATGCAATTTGGGAAACAATACCATGCTAAAAGCTATGATGTGATTGTCGTGGGAGCGGGTCATGCTGGTTGTGAAGCAGCTTTGGCAGCAGCACGTTTAGGTAATAAAACATTATTAATGACTATTAGTTTAGATATGGTGGCATTTATGCCATGTAATCCATCAATCGGGGGTCCGGCTAAAGGAATTGTTGTACGTGAAATCGATGCTTTAGGTGGACAGATGGGCAAAAATATCGATAAAACCTATGTGCAAATGCGTATGCTTAATACGGGGAAAGGCCCGGCTGTACGTGCCTTACGTGCTCAAGCCGACAAACATCGCTATTCACTAGAAATGAAACATACGTTAGAAAAACAACCCAATTTGACATTGCGTCAAGGCATTGTTGATGATTTGATCGTAGAAGATGGTCAAATTAAAGGGGTTATCACTAATACTGGTGCACGTTATGGTGCTAAAGCAGTGGTATTGACAACGGGGACTGCTGCACGTGGAAAAATTATCATTGGTGAATTGATGTATTCTTCAGGACCTAATAATACCCAAGCGGCAATGGAATTGTCCAAAAACCTTGAGAAATTAGGATTTGAACTCAAACGCTTTAAGACAGGAACGCCACCACGTGTTGATGGAACCACGATTGATTATGCCAAAACAGAAGAACAACCTGGAGATGAAAAGCCTAATCATTTTAGTTTCATGACACCAGATGAAGCATATTTAGCACCGCAGGACCAACTTTCTTGTTGGTTGACTTATACTAACGAAAAGACGCATCGTGTGATTCGTGATAATTTGGATCGTGCACCGATGTTTACCGGGGTTATTGAAGGTGTGGGACCACGTTATTGTCCATCTATTGAAGATAAATTAGTGCGTTTTGCAGATAAGGAACGCCATCAATTATTCATCGAACCGGAAGGCAAAACGACAGATGAATACTATATTCAAGGTTTGTCAACTTCACTACCAGAAGAGATTCAACAAGAAATGGTGCATTCGATTGCTGGTTTAGAAAATGCAGAAATGATGCGTCCGGGTTATGCGATTGAGTATGATGTTGTTTCTCCTTATCAATTGCGTCCAACTCTAGAAACTAAGTTAATCAAGGGATTGTATACAGCTGGTCAAACCAATGGAACTTCAGGATATGAAGAAGCTGCAGGGCAAGGTTTAATTGCTGGAATTAATGCCGGGAGACATGCTTTAGGCTTAGAAGAGATTGTTTTAAAACGTAGCGATGCATATATTGGAGTGATGATTGATGATTTGGTGACTAAAGGGACCAATGAACCGTATCGTTTATTGACTTCGCGTGCCGAGTATCGTTTAATTTTACGCCACGACAATGCTGATTTACGTTTGACTGAGCTTGGACATGAATTAGGTTTGGTTAACCAAGAACAATATGCGGCTTTTGAAGCTAAAAAGGCAGCTATTTTAGCCGAACAACAACGACTTGAAAGCATTCGGATTAAGCCAAATCCAGCAGTTGACGCATATTTACAAGCTCATAACGATAATCCTTTAAAAGATGGTGTGTTAGCCAGTGATTTTTTACGGCGTCCATATGTCAGTTATGCGGATCTAAGTCAATTCATTCCAAGTGCTCCAACACCTTTAGATTCACGTGTGATTGAACAAATTGAAATCCAATATAAATACGAAGGCTATATTAAGAAGGCTTACGAGAAAGTTGAAAAATTAAAGCGGATGGAGGCCAAAAAGATTCCTGTAAATATCGATTATAGTGCGATTGAAGGATTGGCAACAGAAGCTCAACAAAAATTGACAAAAATTCAACCAACGACACTTGCTCAAGCAGGACGGATTAGTGGTGTTAATCCGGCTGATTTATCTATTTTGGCAGTTTATATTGAACAAGGAAAGATTGCTAAGGTTACCAAATAAATATTATTCATTGAAAAACGCTTCTTAAGAGGGAGCGTTTTTTGTTTTGTGTAAAGATAAAAAGATTAATTGAATTGCATGATGCATTGATTTGTGCTAATGCTATTAAATTTAAATAATCGTGAAAATTTGAGCAAATAATGATTGGTAATAAAATTATTTAAATTGGAGTTATATTTCACCGAAAAATTCTATTTGATATGTGAAAAACAAAACAAAGTTCAAAATACTGCTACAAAAACAATGTAAGCCCTTAAACAACTAGTAAAATCAAGGTTTTGTTTTATAGATATTTTTTATACATTAAAAAATTCACCGTAAAAAAGTTACAAAAAAAATAAAAAAAGTATTGAAATCGATAACACATAGTTGTAATATAATAAGTGAAGTTTTTCACATTTAGTGTTAAGCTGGTTTGTTAAAAATAACCTGGCTATATCAGGAGGAATCTTAATTATGGAAAAAGATAAGAAAGTTTTATCAGAAGAAGAAAAGATGCAAGCCGCACGTGAATACACAGACGGCTTAGTTCAAAAGGCACTTAAAGCCGAAGCACAATATGCAACATTTACCCAAGAACAAGTGGATAAAATCGTTGCAGCAGCAGCTCTAGCAGGTTCAGAAGCAGCTTTAATGTTAGCGCATGAAGCAGTTGATGAAACTGGCCGTGGGGTTGTTGAAGATAAAGATACCAAAAACCGTTTTGCAACAGAAAATGTTTATCATGCAATCAAACATGATAAAACGGTTGGTGTGATTGAAGAAGATAAAATTAAAGGTCAAGTTAAGATTGCTGCACCACTTGGAGTTTTAGCAGGTATCGTTCCTACAACTAACCCAACTTCAACAGCAATGTTTAAATCTATCTTGGCATTAAAAACACGTAACGCAATTGTATTTGCATTCCATCCACAAGCACAAAACTGTTCTGTGCATGCAGCTAAGATCGTTTATGAAGCAGCTGTTGCCGCAGGTGCTCCAAAAGATATCATTCAATGGGTAGAAACACCATCTATTGAAAACACAACAGCTTTGATTCAAAATCCTAAGATTGCTTCAATCTTGGCAACTGGTGGTCCTGGCATGGTTAATGCCGCTTTGAAGTCTGGTAACCCATCTCTTGGTGTAGGTGCTGGTAATGGTGCTGTGTTTGTTGATCATACAGCTCATTTGGATCGTGCGGTAGAAGATTTATTATTATCTAAACGTTTCGATAATGGGATGATTTGTGCAACTGAAAACTCAGCAGTTGTCGAAGCTCCTATCTATAAGGAATGGTTAGAAAAGATGCAAGCTAACGGTGCTTACTTAGTACCTAAGGCTGATTACAAGAAGATTGAAGATTTCGTCTTCAACGATCGTCATGGTGTTAACGGTCCAGTTGCTGGTCGTCCAGCTCGTTGGATTTGCGAACAAGCAGGTGTTAAATTACCAGCTGACAAAGATGTTTTATTATTTGAACTTGATCCAAAGAATATTGGTGAAAAATTATCTTCTGAAAAATTATCTCCACTCTTGTCTGTTTACAAGGCAAAAGACCGTGAAGATGGAATCAAGATTGTGGCTGCCTTGTTAGATTATCAAGGCGCAGGTCATAACTCTGCTATTCAAATTGGTTCACAAGCAGATCCATTTGTTGAAGAATTTGCTGACAAGACCAAAGCTGCTCGTATCTTAGTAAATCAACCTGACTCTGTCGGCGGTATCGGTGATGTTTATACAGATGCATTGCGTTCAAGTTTGACACTTGGTACAGGTTCATGGGGGAAGAATTCATTGTCACATAACTTATCAACATCTGACCTATTGAACATCAAGACAGTTGCAAAACGTCGTAACCGTCCTCAATGGGTTCGTTTACCAGAAAAAATCTACTATGAAAAGAATGCTATTTCATATTTGCAAGATGAATATGAAACAATCGAACGTGCATTTATCGTTGCTGACCCAGGTATGGTACAATTTGGCTTTGTTGAAAAGATTTACGACCAATTAAACGCACGTACAACACCTGTTAAGACAGATATTTACGGTTCTGTTCGTCCAGACCCAACTTTAGGTCAAACAATTGAAATTGCAAAACAAATGCAAAGCTTCAAACCAGATACTGTTTTAGCTATCGGTGGTGGTTCTGCTTTGGATGCTGCTAAGATTGCACGTTATATCTATGAATACTCCTTAGATCAAGAACCAGGCTTCTTAGATAGTTATGAAAAAGTTAGTGAACTCTTCACTCGTTTACAACAAAAATTCTTGGATATCCGTAAACGTATCGTGAAATTCCATCACGCAACTGAAACTAAATTATTTGCGATTCCAACAACATCTGGTACAGGTTCTGAAGTTACACCATATGCTGTTATTACAGATGATAATACACATGTGAAGTACCCATTGACCGACTACGAATTGACACCACAAGTGGCAATCGTTGATCCAGAATTTGTTATGACTGTTCCTAAGAGAACTGTTGCTTTATCTGGTCTAGATACTTTATCTCATGCTTTAGAATCCTATGTATCTGTGGCAGCATCCGACTTCACACGTCCATGGGCTTTACAAGCAATCGATTTAGTAATCAATAACTTAGAAGAATCTTACAAGTTTGATCCTAAGAATCCTACACTAGCTGGTGAAATAGCACGTGAAAATATGCATTATGCAGCTACTTTAGGTGGTATGTCATTTGCTAATGCCTTCTTGGGTATTAACCACTCATTGGCTCACAAGACTGGTGGGGAATTTGGCTTACCACATGGTTTAGCAATCTCAATTGCAATGCCACACGTAATTCGTTTCAACGGTGTAACAGGTCGCGTAAAACGCACACCATTCCCACGTTACGAAGTATATCGTGCTCAAAAGGATTATGCAGATATCGCACGTCATCTTGGCTTAAAAGGCAAGACAGATGCAGAATTAGTTGAAGCATTGTGCGATCGCATCCTTGAATTGATGAAGGCTATCGATGTTGAACCAACCTTATCTGCAAATGGGGTAACAAAGGAACACTTCGATAAGTCATTAGACAAATTGGTTGATTTAGTTTACAACGATCAATGTACTTCAGCAAACCCTCGCCAACCAGGCTTGGATGAATTACGTCAAATCTTAATCGATCAATTTTAAAGATGTTTTCCATTTAAGATAAACTCTTAAAATAAATAGCTCGCTTTACTGTTATTTAGTAAAGCGAGCTGTTTTTTTGTTTAGATAATAAGTTATTTAACTAGTTTATTAATAAAGTCATGAGTTGCTTGTTGGCTGACAACTTGTTGTTGTTCTTTAGAAAGATGAGGATCTTTTTGTAAAGCACTTTGCAAGGCTTGACTGATAGCGAGTTGTAGTTGTTGTTGTGTGTTTTTATCAGCCATGGCTTTGCCGAGTTTTTGTGCTTGTTTTACGCTTAAAACATACCAATCACTACCAACTTTAAAGGTATAGCTACGATGCTTTAGCTCGTTGTTATTGCCTAAAATGCCAAATAATAATTTGCTTAAAGAGTTCTTATAAACATAGCGTTGTTCGCTAATAACAACTTGTGGTTTAGTAGTTGTCGTCGTCGTTTTAGCACTCATGTTCTTAGTTTTAATGGCTTGTGGTTTCTTTTGTGTTGTTTTGGTTTTGTATAAATAAATTTTTTGTTGACCGCTTGTGCCTAATGGTTGATACAACAAGATTGGCATTTGGCCATCGACAGAAGAAACTAAAGGTTTAACCGTGGTTGTCTTTTGAACTTTCATGCCCATGTAGTAGGTATCATTAGCGATCAAAGCCGCTCCGCATAAGATAGCCAAGATTAAAAAGCAACCGGCGCCGATAAAATGATGTTTGCCCAGTGGTAAAACCATAAATAAGAAGAATAAAACGACAAAAATTACTAAGAGGAAGATTAACATTAGTGATTACCTCCTAAATCGCCAGATGGTTTGCGCACGTTAGTACCGTTGTTTAAACGGAAAGTTAACAATAAAGAAACAAAAGCAAAGCCAACAGATACCATGAATGCTGCATGATAGCCACTAACTGCGGCATCTAAAGCGTGATTTTGATAGGTTAATGGTTGGCTGTGAAGTAAGGACTTGCTTGGCATCGAGTTAAGTGTCACGTTAGTTAAGACACTCGTCAAAATGGCGGTCCCAATCGAACTTAATACTTGACGGAAAGTGTTGTTAACAGCAGTTCCGTGAGTGATTTTATCGAAAGGTAATGCATTCATCCCAGAAGTCGTTACCGTCATCATTGTCATTGAAACCCCAAAGATACGTACAGCATAGAAAATAATGATTAATAGTAATGAAGTATTTTGAGTGATAAACAAGAATGGCAAGGTCCCTAATGTCAACAAGGTTGTCCCAGTCATGGCCATATATTTAGCACCATAACGGTCAAATAAACGACCGGTGATAGGAGACATTACCCCTAAGACTAATGCGCCAGGTAAAAGCATTAGTCCAGAATGAAAGGCTGTTTCGCCACGAATATTTTGAATATACATTGGTAAGATCATTTCAACCCCAACCATGGCAAGGTTAGAAATCCCACTCAAGACAGCGGCTAATGAGAATTCAGCGTATTTGAAAACGGAAATATCCAAGAATGGAGCTTGCATCTTTAATTGACGCATGCCAAAAACGATGACAATCAAAGTCCCCACGATTAAGCAACCTAAAACGACACCATCGCCCCAGCCTTTGCTACCAGCTTCAGAAAAACCGTAAAGCATGATACCAAAACCAGCTGTTGATGTGATTAGTGAAAATAAATCCAAATGCGGGTTGGTCGTATTTAAAACACTCTTCATACAAAAGAAAGCAAAGATTAATACGGCCAACACGATTGGAATGATCAAACCAAATAAATCACGCCAGGTAAATGTATCAACGATCCATCCTGAAAGAGTAGGTCCTAAAGCAGGAGCTAAACCAATAACTAAGCCAACAGTTCCCATGGCTGTTCCACGCTTTTCAGGAGGGAAGATTGTCAACATGATAGTTTGTAATAAAGGCATTGAAACCCCAACACCTAACCCTTGGATTAAACGTCCACAAAGTAACATTGCAAAGCTACCAGAAAAATAGCAGATAACAGTTCCTAATAAAAAGGTAGCCATGGCGCCGATATACATGATACGCGAACCAAGTTTGTTGATTAAAAAGGCACTGACTGGAATCATAATCCCGTTGACTAACATAAAACCAGTCGTTAGCCATTGAACGGTTGAAGTATCGATATCAAAAGATTTCATAATTGCTGGAAAAGCTGTTGCTAATAATGTACCATTTAACACGGTACAAAATGATCCAACCATTAAAACAATTACTAAAAGATTACGGTTATAAGGTTTACCGTGAATATCAATTGGTTTATGCGCGTCCAAAATAAATTCCCCCTTATGCTTTATGGTATATTGTGTTTATTAAAGTTTAGTTGTAAACAATTAAATATTTTTTTTTGAACGAAAACAACTATACGCCTTTTTTAAAAAGCTGTCAATAAAGTTGACAAAAGTGTAAAATATTTTACAATTAGAGTACGAAAGTTGACAAAAGTGTGGAGGGGTGATGACATGAATGAAAAGCAAAGAATGGAATTTCAACAAAAAATTATCTTTGGTATCGGTGATTTGGCTAAAATGACGGGAGTTTCAGCACGCCAGTTACGTTATTGGGAAGAAAAAGGATATATCGAAGCAAGTGTTAGCGAAGATTGTAAGGTACGCAAGTATAGTTTACGTACTTACTTTACAGTAGCGGCGATAAAAAGTTATTTAGATGAAGGATATACCTTGAGTAAATCGGTAGAAAAAGCTCAGCTTAGTCGAGCACAAATCATAATTTGGAATAAATTTACACTGGGTGCCAAAAGTGTTATTGAAGTTAATGATATCGAACAAGAATATGGAAGGATTAATTTTGGGGAATTAAAAGTGCCTGGACATAAGCAACCGTTGTGTTTGTATGGTATTGTCGATCAAAATGGTAGCCATATAGAAATAAGTGAGGAAAGATAATGAAACTAGCAAAGATGCATCATTTGGCGATTATTTGTCGAGATGAGCAAAAAGCTAAAGATTTTTATATCAATAAGCTGGGATTTGAGTTATTAGATGAACATCATCGCCCAGAAAAGAAAGATGTTTTAATTAATATTAAAAAAGGTGAAATGGTACTTGAGTTGTTTATTAAGCCCAATGCACCTAAGCGAGTAAGTGGTTTACCACTTGGAGAAGCATGTGGTTTGCGCCATTTGGCTTTTAAGGTTGCTGATGTTGAAAAAACGGTAGACCAGTTAGAAGAATTAGGAATAAAATGTGAACCGATTCGTCAGGATGATTTTGATGGTAAGAAGATGACATTTTTTAGAGATCCTGATGGATTACCGTTAGAAATTCATGAATAAACTTCACTCTATTTTTTGTAAAAAAATAGGAAAATATCATTTTTTTTTGCAGAATTTCTATTTACCTATGTATATTTTAAGTGCTATAATTACTCTGCAAGACTAGTGTTATTTATGAATAATATTAGCTTGTAATCCAAATAAAATGGAGGTGTATTCATGAAGAAAGTTTTAGGTTTCATCGTTGCTTTAGTTGCAGCTTTTGTTTTAGTATTGCCTTCTGTTAAGGCTGATGGTGCTATCACATCTGAAGAACAACAAATCTTGGAAGCTTTGAAGCAACCAGTTAAGGTTGATGGTCAAACATTCACTTTACCACAATCATACTTAACACAAGCTGAAAACGAATTAAAGCAAAACAACTATTCTGCAGCACAAGTTGCTGATGTTTTAGCTAAGATTAATGCAGTTGTTAAAGAAGTTGAATCAGCAGATATTAAATTACCTGCAGGCGCAACATTTGATGACTTAGTAAAAGCTTTACCAGCATCTGTTAAAGCTTCTATCAAAGCTAATGTTGAAGCAGCAGCCAAGACACTTGGTTTGAAAGTTGTTATTACTTCAGCAGGTATTACTCTTGTTTCCGGTAACAACACAGCTGGTAACATCAGCACAGGTAGCCCTGTAAAACAAACAGGTGCTAACTACGTAGCAAGCGTTGTTGCAGCAGCTAGCCTATTAGTCGTAGCAGCAGGTGCTTTTGTAGTAGGTAAAAAGGCAAAACTTGCATAAGCGACATAAAATGTTAGGTAGAGTAGGGTCAATTTTAATTGGCCCTATTCTATTTTTAACATTAGGTTATTCATTGATATACGTTATTGGCCGACCTGTCATTCAATTTACGACATCTTCGTTGAATTTATTTTTATTATCAGATATTCCCAATTTTAAACAAACAACAAATGAGGATTTGCAATTAAGTGCAAATGATAGTAAAGAAATTGCCTCGAGTAAATTAAAGTATCCTAAACCAGGAGAAAAATATGGCAAGATCATTGTAACGAAGATTAAAATGGATGAGCCATTGTATTTTGGTGATACCAGTGAGATTTTAAGAAAAGGTGCCGGACAATATACCGGCTCCGTGTACCCAGGTGAAATGGGAACAACAATGATTGGTGGTCACAACATCAGTAGCTTTGGTAAATTAATCGGGGTTGAAGATGGTGACATCATTCAAATCAAAACAACATATGGACGTTATAGATACAAGGTGAGTGAGACTAAGGTCTATCAATATAATGATGCAACGATTATGGAACGTTTGGATCAACGTGATCACCGCAAACTTATTTTATATACTTGTTACCCTATCGATGCGTTAGGGATGACAACGAAGCGATTATTCATTACGGCCGATTATGTATCGGGTCCGATTATTAATCCAAATAAGTAAGGTAGGAGGTCATTATGAAAAACGGAATTAATCTAAACAAGGTTGCCGGTTGGGTATTGGCTTTTATCGGAAGTTTAGTGTTAGTAATGACCGTGAGCCTAGCCATTATTAAGTTCACTTTGTTTAATGAACATTATATGTTACATGTTGCCAATAAGGTTGAATACAGCCAAAATATGGCAAAAGAAATTAACGATACGATTACTGACTTAGGACGTGGAAGTTCTGTGCCACCAAAAGTTTTGCAACATACTGTATCTAAAGATTTGGTACAGCAAGATTTTGAAAATTATGTGACTGCTATTTATAGCGGACAGACTTTTACTGCAGCTAACCAAAATGTGGTAGCAAATAAAGTTGTCGAATCTGTTAAAAATTATGCTAATGAAATTGGTCAAACACTAGATGAAGATACTGTGACTAATATTGACACTTTAGGAAAAGAAGCTGGCAAGCGTTATACAAGTTTGATTGCTATTCCTTATTTATCTGTTTATGCTCAAAAAGTAATGGCTTATAATGGTCATATTTGGATTCTTTTAATTATTACAGCCGGAATCTTTATCTTATTATTGCTAGGTGGAATGAGTTTAGCAAGCCGATTAAAGCACCGTAAGTTACGTTATTTAGCAACTATTTTTAATGGTGCAGGCTTAATGCTATTGGTTTTTCCAGGCTATTTATACTTTAGTAAACTCTTTTATCGTCTAGGGATTAGCTCTAAAACGTTATATGATTTTTTAACAACATACGTCAATGGTTTCATTGCAATGTTTTTATGGGCTGGTCTTATCAGTTTGATTATAGGGGCTGGATTATTCATTTGGAGCGAACAAAAGCGTAAAAAATTAATCCATCACTAAAATTAGAATAATTAAAATGCTTCTGTGAAATTTTCACAGAAGCATTTTAATTATTCTAAAGTTATTTATAATCGTTAGGATCAGCTGCTAATGGTTGATATTCATCCATCTGACTATCACGATAATCCCACCACTCGTTTTCATAGCCGACAAACCCAGCTCGTGTCATCGCTTGATCTAAGATTTGATAATACTTATCTTGTGTAGGCGTGCGCTTAGCATCACGATGGGCTTGAGAACTAAAGTCATCAAATGCAGTTGGCATTTCACATTCGGTTCCATCAGCGAAAGTCAATGTGACATCAAAGGTAACGCCTTTTTGATGGCTGAAGTTAGGGTTGGGTTTAGCAACAAATTCAGGATCAGGATAAACTTCAAACAGTCGTTCTTGTGCTTTAACGGGCCGATATGCATCCCAAATTTTGAGACGATAGCCTTGCTTTTTAACAATGTCACTAGCAACAGCAAGTTTTTGTGCAGTTCCTGTTCTTGCAATCGCCGTAGTAAAATCATAGATAACATGGTTGGTAAAGTTATTAGTTGTGGCGTAACGTAAATCAACGATGATATCTGGATCTAACTTTTGAATATTGCTAAAACCAGTTAATTTTGGATCGAGCATATAAAAAACCTCCTTGTGAAAACGTTTATTTTAGTTAATTATATCACTGTGGTAAACGTTTGTGGTTTATATTTGATAGTTTTGATAAAATTTGAGAAATATTATTTGCAATATTACTTAACTTTTTATATTATATGACGTATAATATTATTGAAGATAATAAAAATGGGAGTGAGTATCATGGATAAAGCAAGGTATCTAGTCGAGCTCGAACAATTATTAGGTGATTTGAACGAAGAAGAACGCCAAGACGCCTTGGAATTTTATGATGAATTTATCGCAGATGCAAATTTAAAAACTAGAGCAGAGATTGAAGAAAAGCTAGGCAGTCCTGACCAATTGAGTCAAAAGATCATTTTTGATTATTTAGGTAGAATGTCAAAAGAAGAGGACGCTACGCAAGAAAAACGGCACTTTAGTTTTGGGCGTTTGTGTTTGTGGATAATTGCAATTTTAATTCTAGGACCACTTGTTTTTGGGATAATTTGTGCAATCTTAGGTTGCTTATTGGGCTTAGGAATTACCGTTGTTGCAGTGGGTGGTTCAGCCGTTTTAATCTGTGCATTAGCTTTTTATACCGGGGTATGGCTTTTGTGGTCTGCACCGTTTATCGGGTGTTTTTATGTCGGTTTGTCGTTTGTGGCTGTAGGTGCGATTTTAGTACTTATTCCGGTAGCTATTTGGTTTGTGAGATTAGTGGCTAAATGGTGTAAAAATGTTTGGAATCTATTAGTTACTAGAGTTAAACAAATGCGCGCATAAGGAGGAAAAGACGATGAAAAAAACATTTAAATTTGGTTTAGGTGTCTTGATCTTAGGCGTAATTTTGGCCTTGATAGGTGTTTTGTCAGGTCAAAATTTAGGCGTGGTCTTTAAAGATATGCGTCCGGTTTTATATAGTGATTACAAAAAGAAAAGCTATCACGCATATCGCCAAAACTTAGATGCTACGGCTATCAAAAGTATGACGCTTGATTTAAAAAATACGGATCTAACGATTAAACGTGGGGCCAAGTTAGCCTTGAGATATCATAGCTGGGGTTCAAAACCAGATGTCAACATTATTAATGGTAATTTAAACATCAAGCAAAGTGGTGAAGATCGTTTTGTCGATAAGCTGTTGGTCTTTTCTTTTGGTGATTGGGAAAATCGCAACAAAGCAGCCAATAAACTAGAATTGACGATTCCTGAAAACTTTAGTTTAGATGACGTGCGCTTGGTACTTGATAGCGGATATTATAATACCAATGTGATGTTAGACGGATTTAAGGCTAAAAATATCACGTTAATCGGTTCGAGTTATGCTTTAAAGATTGCTAACAGCAGTTTCGATCAGTTCAATCTTGATTTGAGTGGGACAAATATCACCGTAGCTAATTCTATTTTGTTGAGTGGGCGAATTACAGCCGATGCTAATTTGTTGGTTAACTCATCTACCTTAAAAGATGTCGCAGTTGTAGGCAATAATGATATCCAATACAGCAATGTTTCCTTGGATTCAGGGAGCTTGATAAGCGATAGTAGTAATATCAAAATGAGTAATTCAAGTATCGCTAATGGATATCAAATAACTAATACAACCGGAACAACGACGGTTTTAAACACGACAGTCGATGGCTACTGGTTGATAGGGGGAGCTAAGAGTGCAAGTTTGAATCTTTTTGGCAAAACAGGCCAAGGAGAATTGACGCAAAATCAAACGACCCCAAATTGTTTGAAGATTACTACGCAAGAAGGTAGGATTAATGTTAAGTAAACCAAGATGAAAGGAAGAAATTTGCAATGAAAATTCAAGTTACAGCCGATCTCTTGGATGGTTTGGTGTTGGCATTATTAAGTCGCAAAGATTATTACGGTTATGCGTTGACGCAAGATATGCAACAGGCGATCACGATTTCGGAATCGACGATGTATCCGGTGTTGCGACGCTTAAATAAAAATGGTTATCTGACGATTTACGATCAACCATACCAAGGCAGAAATCGGCGGTATTATCAAATTACACCAAGTGGGAAAGAACATTTACAAAAGATTCATAAGATGTGGGAGGACTATAAAAAAAACATGGATAATGTTTTTGATGGTCAAGATACACAATAGAGGAGAAAAGCAAAATGAAAAAAAGGTTAACAAAGTCAAAAGATAAAGTTTTAAGTGGTGTTTTTGGTGGGATTGCAGAATATTTTGGTTGGGATAAAGCGTTGGTGAGAATAATTGGTGCTTTTATAATAATTGTGCCCGGAACAATTATTACAGGAGTGGTACTTTATTTTATCGCCGCTTTAGTCATGCCAGATGCTCCAAATGCTAATAACTATCATCGAGCTAATAATGATGATGTTATCGAGGGGCATTTTTATGAAAAAGATGAATAAGTAGTAAATTAAAAGGCTGGGAAAAAAGTACCAGTCTGGACATAAAAATAGCTGATTGAATTTCTAAAAATGAAATT
>ERZ791897.81-NODE-81-length-93384-cov-3.906096_pt1 | contig 93384 bp, 77 predicted proteins | sample MGYA00510152_ERZ791897 | MGnify/ENA primary metagenome ERZ791897 (study PRJEB30046, sample SAMN00792050) | human gut metagenome | study: EMG produced TPA metagenomics assembly of the A metagenome-wide association study of gut microbiota in type 2...
CATCGCGACGGGGGCAAATGCGGCGGCGATCGGGTCGGTCAGCAATCCCCAGAGTAAATTGGTCAGTAAGCCGGTTAGCATCCCGATCACCGGACCAAGCAGTACCGCGCTAATAAGGGTGCCGATGGAGTCGAGAAATATAGGTAATTTGACCATGCTGGCCAGTTGCCCGCCGATCATATTGATGGCGATAGATATAACGATCAACACCAGTGCCTGACTGGAAAAGTGGCTACGCGCCATAAGAAAACCTCTCTGAAAGTAGTTATTTAACGGGGGAAATATGCAACTCGTCGTAACCAGAAAGCGCGCAAGGTTGGCGGCTAAACGCCAGTTCCTCAAGGCTACCGATCACTAGTTCAAGCGTGGTCCGCACGGTACAGCCGGGCATCATATGACCGCCAAGCATCGTGCCGTGTGGATCGGAAACGCAGAGATGAAGATGCTCACCACTCTGTTCCAGCGTGCCGTTTAGTGAGATCACTTCGAATGTACCGTTCAGGAGCGTGGTGCCTTCTTGCCCGGCATAGCGCAAGGCGACGTCAGTCAGGCTACCGGTACAGCCTGCAATCCAGGCGGCATGAAGTTGCTGCTGCTGTGCAAAAGCGTGTAGCTGGGAAAAAACTTCCTGCCCGGGGAGCAGGCGCAGTGCGTAAAAGCGTGCGGAGGAAGAATATGGGTAGGGCAATGTCATCATTGGAGTACTCCGAAACTCGGACGTATTGCGGATAATATCGACGCTGCATCAGTCATATTCTGATATAAGTCAGGGTTTGTGACGGCACAACGAAAAGATTTTGCTACGCTTATTCGTGATTCTGCAAAGTGGAATAAATTCCACAGGGGCGGGGCTGAAAACGTGACGTAAGTCAGATATTTGTTTTCTTTGACTGGACAATCATTCCTTTTATTCCACGTTTCGCTTATCCTAGCTGAAGCGTTTCAGTCGATTAAATGTTCGACAATTAACCAATCAGTCGCAGTTTGCGACAGGTAAGGTTTCCCCGGACGATTTGCTGGATTACTCTGTCTGGCAAATTTGCTCAGGGAAAACCTTGCAGGAGATCTATGACCGTACGCGTAGCGATAAATGGCTTCGGTCGCATCGGGCGTAATGTGGTTCGTGCTTTGTATGAATCAGGACGCCGTGCGGAAATTACCGTGGTGGCAATCAACGAACTGGCGGATGCTGCGGGCATGGCGCATTTGTTGAAATATGACACCAGTCATGGCCGTTTTGCATGGGAAGTACGACAGGAACGCGATCAACTTTTTGTTGGTGATGACGCCATCCGCGTATTGCATGAACGTTCACTGCAATCGCTCCCCTGGCGTGAACTTGGCGTTGATGTAGTCCTCGACTGCACCGGCGTATATGGCTCCCGCGAGCATGGCGAAGCGCATATTGCCGCCGGGGCCAAAAAAGTGCTCTTTTCACATCCTGGCAGTAACGATCTCGACGCGACCGTTGTTTACGGCGTCAATCAGGATCAACTTCGTGCGGAACACCGCATCGTTTCTAACGCTTCCTGTACCACGAATTGCATAATTCCCGTCATCAAATTGTTAGATGATGCGTACGGTATTGAGTCCGGCACTGTGACCACAATTCACTCCGCCATGCACGATCAACAGGTTATTGATGCATACCATCCTGACCTGCGTCGCACCCGGGCAGCCAGCCAGTCGATCATTCCGGTCGATACTAAACTGGCCGCCGGTATCACACGATTTTTTCCGCAATTTAACGATCGCTTTGAAGCGATTGCGGTACGTGTGCCAACCATAAATGTGACGGCAATCGATTTAAGCGTGACGGTGAAGAAACCTGTAAAAGCCAATGAAGTCAACCTGTTGCTGCAAAAAGCAGCACAAGGTGCATTTCATGGTATAGTTGACTATACGGAATTGCCGTTGGTCTCTGTAGATTTTAACCACGATCCGCACAGTGCCATTGTCGATGGCACCCAAACCCGGGTCAGTGGCGCACACCTGATCAAAACGTTGGTCTGGTGCGATAACGAATGGGGCTTTGCTAACCGAATGCTCGACACGACGTTAGCTATGGCTACTGTTGCTTTCAGGTAAGACGCAAGCAGCGTCTGCAAAACTTTTAGAATCAACGAGAGGATTCACCATGTCTGTAATTAAGATGACCGATCTGGATCTTGCTGGGAAACGTGTATTTATCCGTGCGGATCTGAACGTACCAGTAAAAGACGGGAAAGTAACCAGCGACGCGCGTATCCGTGCTTCTCTGCCGACCATCGAACTGGCCCTGAAACAAGGCGCAAAAGTGATGGTAACTTCCCACCTGGGTCGTCCTACCGAAGGCGAGTACAACGAAGAATTCTCTCTGCTGCCGGTTGTTAACTACCTGAAAGACAAACTGTCTAACCCGGTTCGTCTGGTTAAAGATTACCTCGACGGCGTTGACGTTGCTGAAGGTGAACTGGTTGTTCTGGAAAACGTTCGCTTCAACAAAGGCGAGAAGAAAGACGACGAAACCCTGTCCAAAAAATACGCTGCACTGTGTGACGTGTTCGTAATGGACGCATTCGGTACTGCTCACCGCGCGCAGGCTTCTACTCACGGTATCGGTAAATTCGCTGACGTTGCGTGCGCAGGCCCGCTGCTGGCAGCTGAACTGGACGCGCTGGGTAAAGCACTGAAAGAACCTGCTCGCCCGATGGTGGCTATCGTTGGTGGTTCTAAAGTATCTACCAAACTGACCGTTCTGGACTCCTTGTCTAAAATCGCTGACCAGCTGATTGTTGGTGGTGGTATCGCTAACACCTTTATCGCGGCACAAGGCCACGATGTGGGTAAATCCCTGTACGAAGCTGACCTGGTTGACGAAGCTAAACGTCTGCTGACCACCTGCAACATCCCGGTTCCGTCTGATGTTCGCGTAGCAACCGAGTTCTCTGAAACTGCACCGGCTACCCTGAAATCTGTTAACGATGTGAAAGCTGACGAGCAGATCCTGGATATCGGTGATGCTTCCGCTCAGGAACTGGCTGAAATCCTGAAGAATGCGAAAACCATTCTGTGGAACGGTCCGGTTGGCGTGTTCGAATTCCCGAACTTCCGCAAAGGTACTGAAATCGTGGCTAACGCTATCGCAGACAGCGAAGCGTTCTCCATCGCTGGCGGCGGCGACACTCTGGCAGCAATTGACCTGTTCGGCATTGCTGACAAAATCTCCTACATCTCCACTGGCGGCGGCGCATTCCTCGAATTCGTGGAAGGTAAAGTACTGCCTGCAGTAGCGATGCTCGAAGAGCGCGCTAAGAAGTAAAAAATCACAGGGCAGGGAAACCTGCCCTTGTTTCAGCGCGCTTTTAGAGCACGCATTTTTTCATACTCTAAATAATTCGAGTTGCAGGAAGGCGACAAGAGAGTGAATCCCCAGGAGCTTACATAAGTAAGTGACTGGGGTGAGCGAACGCAGACGCAGCACATGCAACTTGAAGTATGATGAGTATAAGGCCCGACGATACAGGACAAGAGACATGTCTAAGATTTTTGATTTCGTAAAACCTGGCGTAATCACTGGTGATGACGTACAGAAAGTTTTCCAGGTAGCAAAAGAAAACAACTTCGCACTGCCAGCAGTAAACTGCGTCGGTACTGACTCCATCAACGCCGTACTGGAAACTGCTGCTAAAGTTAAAGCGCCGGTTATCGTTCAGTTCTCCAACGGTGGTGCTTCCTTTATCGCTGGTAAAGGCGTGAAATCTGACGTTCCGCAGGGTGCTGCTATCCTGGGCGCGATCTCTGGTGCGCATCACGTTCACCAGATGGCTGAACATTATGGTGTTCCGGTTATCCTGCACACTGACCACTGCGCGAAGAAACTGCTGCCGTGGATCGACGGTCTGCTGGACGCGGGTGAAAAACACTTCGCAGCTACCGGCAAGCCGCTGTTCTCTTCTCACATGATCGACCTGTCTGAAGAATCTCTGCAAGAGAACATCGAAATCTGCTCTAAATACCTGGAGCGTATGTCCAAAATCGGCATGACTCTGGAAATCGAACTGGGTTGCACCGGTGGTGAAGAAGACGGCGTGGACAACAGCCACATGGACGCTTCTGCACTGTACACCCAGCCGGAAGACGTTGATTACGCATACACCGAACTGAGCAAAATCAGCCCGCGTTTCACCATCGCAGCGTCCTTCGGTAACGTACACGGTGTTTACAAGCCGGGTAACGTGGTTCTGACTCCGACCATCCTGCGTGATTCTCAGGAATATGTTTCCAAGAAACACAACCTGCCGCACAACAGCCTGAACTTCGTATTCCACGGTGGTTCCGGTTCTACTGCTCAGGAAATCAAAGACTCCGTAAGCTACGGCGTAGTAAAAATGAACATCGATACCGATACCCAATGGGCAACCTGGGAAGGCGTTCTGAACTACTACAAAGCGAACGAAGCTTATCTGCAGGGTCAGCTGGGTAACCCGAAAGGCGAAGATCAGCCGAACAAGAAATACTACGATCCGCGCGTATGGCTGCGTGCCGGTCAGACTTCGATGATTGCTCGTCTGGAAAAAGCATTCCAGGAACTGAACGCGATCGACGTTCTGTAAGATATTCCTTTCTGCTTATCTCAAGGCCCGCTCTGCGGGTCTTTTTTTCGCCAAAAGCAAAATTGCCTGATGCGCTACGCTTATCAGGCCTACACGTATCCTGCAATATATTGAATTTGCAGGTTTTTGTAGGCCGGATAAGGCGTTCACGCCGCATCCGGCATGACAAAGCGCACATTGATATCTGTCTGAGCCCCGCTCTGCGGGGATTTTTTCGCCAAAAGCAAGGTGATTCAGATGAGAAATCTGTGATCTATTTGGCAAAATTATGCTTTATTGTTTACCCTTGTCAGACTGCCCGTCATAAGGCGGCGGAGTGTATTTCTCCATTTTGAGTCAGTTGAAAAGGAATATTGAATGGAAGATTTGAATGTTGTCGATAGCATAAACGGCGCGGGAAGCTGGCTGGTAGCTAACCAGGCGCTGCTGCTAAGTTATGCAGTAAACATCGTGGCGGCACTCGCGATCATCATCGTTGGTTTGATTATCGCGCGGATGATTTCCAACGCGGTGAATCGCCTGATGATCTCCCGTAAAATCGATGCCACTGTTGCTGATTTTCTTTCTGCATTAGTCCGTTACGGTATTATCGCCTTTACTCTAATCGCTGCACTGGGACGCGTGGGTGTACAAACCGCGTCCGTCATTGCTGTACTCGGTGCCGCAGGCTTAGCTGTTGGTCTGGCTTTGCAGGGGTCACTGTCTAACCTGGCCGCTGGCGTGTTACTTGTCATGTTCCGCCCGTTCCGTGCCGGAGAATATGTTGACCTCGGCGGCGTAGCCGGTACTGTGCTGAGTGTGCAGATTTTCTCCACCACCATGCGTACTGCAGACGGTAAAATTATCGTTATTCCGAACGGTAAAATTATTGCCGGAAATATTATTAACTTCTCCCGCGAGCCAGTTCGCCGTAACGAATTTATTATTGGCGTGGCGTATGATTCCGATATCGATCAGGTTAAGCAGATCCTGACCAATATTATCCAGTCTGAAGATCGCATTTTGAAAGATCGCGAAATGACTGTGCGCCTGAACGAACTTGGTGCATCGTCGATTAATTTCGTGGTCCGCGTCTGGAGCAACAGCGGCGATCTGCAAAACGTGTACTGGGATGTGCTGGAGCGTATTAAACGTGAATTTGATGCCGCCGGTATCAGCTTCCCGTACCCGCAAATGGATGTGAACTTTAAGCGGGTGAAAGAAGACAAAGCTGCGTAATCAACGCTGAGGCCAGATAATACTCTCTGGCCTCTCTCTTATTAGTTATTCTGATTGCCAATTAATATTATCAATTTCCGCTAATAACAATCCCGCGATATAGTCTCTGCATCAGATACTTAATTCGGAATATCCAACGTGTTTTCTTATTACTTTCAAGGTCTTGCTCTTGGGGCAGCTATGATTCTGCCGCTCGGCCCACAAAATGCTTTTGTGATGAATCAGGGCATACGTCGTCAGTACCACATTATGATTGCCTTACTTTGTGCTATCAGCGATTTGGTCCTGATTTGCGCCGGGATTTTTGGTGGCAGCGCGTTATTGATGCAGTCGCCGTGGTTGCTGGCGCTGGTCACCTGGGGCGGCGTAGCCTTCTTGCTGTGGTATGGTTTTGGCGCTTTTAAAACAGCAATGAGCAGTAATATTGAGTTAGCCAGTGCCGAAGTCCTGAAGCAAGGCAGATGGAAAATTATCGCCACCATGTTGGCAGTGACCTGGCTGAATCCGCATGTTTACCTGGATACTTTTGTTGTACTGGGCAGCCTTGGCGGGCAGCTTGACGTCGAACCAAAACGTTGGTTTGCGCTCGGGACAATTAGCGCCTCTTTCCTGTGGTTCTTTGGTCTGGCTATTCTCGCAGCCTGGCTGGCACCGCGCCTGCGCACGGCAAAATCACAGCGCATTATCAATCTGGTAGTGGGATGTGTCATGTGGTTTATAGCCTTGCAGCTGGCGAGAGACGGTATTGCTCATGCACAAGCCTTGTTCAGTTAGGCGCTATCTGATGGAAAAATAAAACAGAGGCGCTAAGCTTGCCTCCAGAGGTCCTGAATTTTGGGCAAGTCAATTAACACGGAGAGACTAACGTGAAGTTCAAAGTTATCGCCCTGGCGGCATTAATGGGTATTAGCGGGATGGCAGCGCAGGCTAACGAATTGCCGGATGGACCGCATATTGTCACCTCCGGTACGGCAAGCGTGGATGCGGTGCCAGACATTGCCACTCTTGCGATTGAAGTTAACGTGGCCGCGAAGGATGCCGCTACTGCCAAGAAACAGGCAGATGAGCGCGTCGCACAATACATTTCCTTCCTTGAACTCAATCAGATCGCGAAAAAAGATATCAGCTCAGCGAACTTACGCACCCAGCCAGATTATGATTATCAGGATGGTAAAAGTATCCTGAAAGGCTACCGCGCTGTGAGAACGGTGGAAGTCACGCTCCGTCAGTTAGACAAACTGAATTCCTTGCTGGATGGCGCGCTGAAGGCGGGTCTTAACGAAATTCGTTCTGTGTCGCTGGGCGTGGCGCAGCCGGATGCCTATAAAGACAAAGCGCGTAAGGCAGCGATTGATAACGCGATTCATCAGGCGCAGGAACTGGCGAACGGCTTTCATCGTAAACTGGGGCCGGTATATAGCGTGCGCTACCATGTTTCCAACTATCAGCCCAGCCCAATGGTGCGGATGATGAAAGCCGATGCCGCGCCGGTGTCCGCCCAGGAAACTTACGAGCAGGCCGCTATTCAGTTTGATGATCAGGTCGATGTGGTCTTCCAGTTAGAACCTGTGGATCAACAACCCGCTAAAACACCTGCAGCACAATAATACTTGTAGCCCGACGTATTCGTCGGGCTAATGCCTTTACCCGATATTGCCTCCTTTTTCTGTAATTTTCTGTAAAACCATGACGTAATCACCTATCTTTGCTCGCGGTTTCATCAAGGATAGGCTGACTGAAACGGTTAAGCGGACAAGGATGCGGGGGAGGGGGATGGACATTTTTATTTCGAAAAAGATGCGCAATTTCATTTTATTAGCGCAAACCAATAATATTGCCCGGGCGGCAGAAAAAATCCATATGACGGCTTCGCCATTTGGTAAAAGCATTGCCGCGCTGGAAGAACAAATTGGCTATACGCTATTTACCCGCAAAGATAATAATATCAGCCTCAATAAAGCCGGACAGGAACTGTATCAAAAACTGTTCCCGGTTTATCAACGGCTTTCTGCGATTGATAATGAAATCCATAACTCAGGACGTCGTTCACGAGAAATTGTGATTGGCATAGATAATACTTATCCGACAATTATTTTCGATCAGTTGATTAGTCTCGGAGATAAGTATGAAGGCGTGACCGCCCAGCCAGTTGAGTTCAGCGAAAACGGCGTTATCGATAATCTTTTTGACCGCCAGTTAGATTTTATTATCTCCCCACAGCATGTATCTGCACGAGTTCAGGAACTGGAAAACCTGACTATCAGTGAACTACCACCGCTGCGATTAGGCTTTCTCGTTTCTCGCCGTTATGAAGAGCGTCAAGAGCAAGAGCTGCTTCAGGAGCTGCCCTGGCTACAAATGCGCTTTCAGAACCGGGCCAACTTCGAAGCAATGATTGATGCGAATATGCGACCTTGTGGGATCAATCCAACCATTATTTATCGTCCCTACAGTTTTATGGCCAAAATCAGCGCCGTGGAGCGCGGACATTTTCTGACGGTGATCCCGCATTTTGCCTGGCGACTGGTGAATCCGGCAACGCTGAAATATTTTGATGCGCCGCACAGGCCGATGTATATGCAGGAATATCTTTATTCAATCAGAAATCATCGTTATACCGCCACGATGCTTCAGCATATTGCTGAAGATCGTGACGGGACAAACCATTAACCCAGCATCGAGCCGGTTGCAATTAAATTACGGTGTAAGTCGAAGACGTGGCTAAGATCGTGGTGAATATGTCCGCCGGGCGCATTTTCCAGATAGCGATGCAGATAATCCCGATACATAGGATGTGCACAATTATCAATGATAGTGCGGGCGCGTTGAAGCGGGGAAAGACCGCGCAGATCGGCGATCCCTTGTTCGGTGATGATCACTTTGACGCTGTGTTCGCTGTGATCAACATGGCTGCACATTGGCACGACGGTTGAGATCTTGCCTTCTTTAGCAATCGACGGAGCCATAAAGATCGACAGATACGCGTTGCGTTCAAAATCACCGCTGCCGCCGATGCCGTTCATCAGATCGACCCCGGCTACGTGCGTTGAGTTGGCATGCCCGTAAATATCAAACTCCAGGCCGACGTTCAGAGCGATGACGCCCAGACGACGGATGATTTCCGGGTTATTGGAAATCTCCTGCGGACGCAACACAATGCGGCTGGCAAAGTAATCCATATTGTCGTAAATCTTGCGCAGGGAATCGGCCGAGATTGTCAGGCTGGAGGCGCTGGCCCCGCTGATTTTGCCGGTTTCCAGTAAATGCACCACCGATTCCTGTAGCACTTCCGAATACATCATAAACGGAGGAATTTCCGGGTTTTCCCCCAGACGCGCCATTACCGCATTATTGATATTGCCCACGCCACTTTGCAGCGGCAGAAATTCCGGCGGAATACGCCCATGCGCCATTTCCTGCAATAAGAACGTGACCACGTTATCGGCAATCTGCTGGCACATGGGATTTTGCTTATCCAGCATATTACCGGCGTCGGGCAAGTTGGTTTCCACGACGGCGACAATCTTTTTCGGATCGATTTGCACATAGCGGGTACCGACGCGATCCATTGCATGGAAGATCGACACGCTATTGCGCCGCGGTGGCGCGCCAGGAATCACAATATCCGCCAGTTCTGCAACGCGCGGATCGTGATAGTGATTAAGTTCAATGATCACTTTCTTCGCCCGCAGCAGCCATGTCGGCGCATTACCGATCCCGCTGGTTAACCAGACTCGACCATCCGGTGCCAGTGCCGATGCTTCGATGACGGCAACATCAATGTCGCCGAAGAAACCGTAATTGACCATTTGCGCCACTTCGCTCAAATGCAGGTCAACGAAACTCACCGCGCCCTGATTGATCTTTTTACGTAAACCGGACGATGTTTGATATGGCGCACGCCAGGAAACAGCATCGGCGTCAGAAAGTACATCGTCAGCGGCGGCGCTGATTGACGCCCCCGTCAGCAGGCGAATTTGATACGGTTTTTTGGCCTCATGCTGTTCGTTAGCTCTGCGGGCAATCGCGGTCGGTAAGGCTTTCGGCGAACCCGCTGGGGTAAAGCCGCTAAATGCCACCATGTCGTTATGCTGGATAATTTCTGCCGCTTCATCGGCGGTCATCCTTGTCCACTGAGTTTCCATTTTTACTCCTTCGTTCGCAGGGATTAATGACCAACGAAATTAGGTTTACGTTTTTCGAGGAAAGCGTTCATCCCTTCCTGGTAATCTTCGCTGTCATAAACCGCGCGGCGCATCCCCTGAATACGTTCAAATTCATCGGAGTTCATGGTGTGCGCTTCGCCCAGTACACGCAGCTCTTCTTTGATAACAGCAATGGCTAACGGCGCTTTCTCAGAGATGTGGTGCGCCATTTGTAAGGTGAAATCTTCCAGTTCTTCCACTTCCACAACATGGTTGAGGATGCCGACAGCCAACGCGCGCTGGGCGGTGATTGGCGAAGCGGTAAAAATCAGTTCTTTGACAATGTGGAAGCCCGCGTCGCGGGTCAGGTTGTGAATGCCGACCAGGTTATACGGGACGCCGAGGTTTACAGGCGTCATTGAGAAGGTTGAGGTACTGGCGGCGATAATCAGATCGGAACTCATGATCATTTCAAATGCGCCACCCCAAACACTACCTTCCACCATCGAAATGATCGGTTTCGGGAATTTTTGGATCATGCGGGTGATTTGACGCAATGGATCATCATAGGAGAGCGGATCGCGACCGCCAGACGGCAGTTCGTGAATATCGTGGCCTGCGGAGAAGACTTTGGATCCACTCGGCGCGCGCAAAATGATACAGCGAATTTCCGGCCGGTTGAGATCGCTTAATGCCTGCATAAGATCATCAATAAAGACTTTACTTAAGGCATTAAGTTTGCGGCCATAGTTAAACTCAATGACCGCCACTTTGTTGATAGTGACAACGTTAACATACTGATAAGACATAAAAATTCCTTTAATCAAAATATTGCGTCTGGATAAATTCACTGAGCTGCCGCAGGCCGGTGCGCGGTGAGAGCGTATTGTTTTTGACCGCTAAAAGCGTCTGGCGGTAATAGCGATCGAAATCTTCATTCGCGAACAGGTGATTCAGTACTTCTTCTTCGGTCTGCTTACGCAGCCATTCCACCGATTGTTGTTGCCGCACTTGTTGTAAACGACCACTGGCAGTTAGCGCGGTTTTGAAGTCGATGATGGCGTGCCAGATCTCATCGATTCCACGTTTTTCCAGTGCGCTACAAGTCAGAACCCGTGGCTGCCATTCGTCGTATTTACGTCGCAGAATATGCAGGGCACTCTCGTACATATGCCGGGCAATGGCGACATTGGTATGGTTATCGCCATCGTCTTTGTTGATAACGAGCAGATCAGCCACTTCCATCAGCCCTTTTTTAATGCCCTGCAGATCATCGCCGCCACCGGCAATTTGCAACGAGATAAAACAGTCCACCATGCGGGCGACTTCCGTTTCCGACTGCCCGACGCCAACCGTTTCGACAATCACTACGTCATAACCCGCCGCTTCGCATAACAGCATTAATTCCCGCGCTCGCTGACTGGCACCGCCCAGATGACCGGAGGATGGTACCGGGCGAATAAACGCCGCTTCGGCACGCGCCAGGTCATTCATGCGGGTTTTATCCCCGAGAATGCTACCGCCAGTGACCGGGCTGCTGGGATCGACCGCAATAACCGCGACCTTTAATCCCTCTCGAATCAACAACATGCCAAAGGCCTCAAGAAAGGTACTTTTCCCCGCGCCGGGGGTGCCGGTAACGCCCAGTCGCAGGGTGTTACCGCAGTACGGCATAATGGCATCAAGCAGCTGCGTACTTAGTGCCTGATGACGCGGGTGACGGCTTTCCACCAGCGTCATGGCCTGGGCGAGTGTGGCACGCTCACCCTGACGTAAGCGGCGAATACTTTCTGCCAGCGTGGCTTCATTAATCATGATGCTGGCTTATCAGATTCAGTACGTCGCGCACACTGTCGAGCATAGGTGTACCTGGACCATAAATCGCCGCCACGCCGCGCTCTTGCAGGAAGGCGTAATCCTGCGGCGGAATGACGCCACCCGCGACCACGCAGATATCTTCGCGTCCCCATTTTTTCAGCGCTTCGACCAGTTCCGGGATCAGCGTTTTATGACCGGCAGCCAGTGAGGATGCGCCCACTACGTGAACGTCGTTTTCTACGGCCAGGCGGGCGATCTCTTCAGGTGTAGAGAACATCGGGCTTAAATCTACGTCGAAACCGAGATCGGAATAGGCGCTGGCGATCACTTTCGCGCCGCGATCGTGTCCATCCTGGCCCATTTTGGCGATCAGAATGCGCGGGCGACGACCATTGTCGGCAAGGAACTGCTCCGTTTGCGCAACAATGGCATCGAACTCGGAGGCTGATTTCTCAGATTGATGATAGCTTTGCGCAATCACGCCGGTAACACACTGGCTTGGCACCAGATAACGGTCGAAAGCGGCTTCCAGCGCATCGGAAATTTCACCCAGGGTGGCGCGAACGCGAGCGGCATTAACAGCGGCAGCCAGCAGGTTTTCGTTATGCTGTGCGGCGTGAGTCAGGGCGTTCAACGCGGCGGTTACGGCGGCATCATCACGGGTGGCGCGAATGCGTTCCAGCGAAGCAATTTGCTCGTTACGCACCATCACGTTGTCGATCTCAAGTACATCGGTTTCGTCTTCGTGATCCAGTTTGTACTTGTTGACACCAACGATGACACGCTTGCCCTGGTCGATCAGCGACTGTTCGCGCGCTGAGGCCTCTTCGATCATTCGTTTTGGCAGACCTGCTTCGATCGCTTTCGCCATGCCACCGGCTTCGTCGATCTGTTGGATAATGGCTCTGGCTTGTTTGACGATTTGATCGGTCAGCGACTCAATGTAATAGGATCCGGCCAGTGGATCGACGGTGCGGCAGAGTTCTGATTCTTCCTGGATGATGATCTGGGTGTTGCGGGCAATGCGTGCTGAGAAATCGGTAGGCAAACCAAGCGCTTCGTCAAAGGCGTTGGTATGCAGTGACTGAGTACCGCCCAGCGTCGCAGCCAGTGCTTCAATGGTGGTGCGGATAACGTTGTTATACGGATCCTGTTCAGTCAGGCTCCAGCCTGAGGTCTGGCAGTGGGTACGCAGCGCCAGTGATTTCGGGTCCTGTGCGCCAAATCCACTGACCGCTTCGCTCCATAAATAACGTGCCGCACGCAACATGGCGACGTTCATAAACAGATCCATGCCGATACCGAAGAAGAACGACAGGCGAGGAGCGAAGTCATCAATTTTCAGTCCGGCAGAGATTGCTGCTTTGATGTACTCAATCCCATCAGCGAGCGTAAATGCTACCTGCTGCACGCAGTTGGCACCCGCTTCACCCATGTGGTAACCGCTGATACTGATGGTATTAAATCGCGGCATGTTGCCGGAACACCAGGCGATGATGTCGGCGATAATGCGCATTGACGGTTTTGGCGGGTAAATATAGGTGTTGCGGCAGAGGTACTCTTTGAGAATATCGTTTTGAATGGTGCCGGTCAGTTTATCAGGTGTAACACCTTGCTCTTCTGCGGCGACGATATAAAACGCCAGTACTGGTAGCACTGCGCCATTCATGGTCATCGAAACCGACATTTTATCCAGCGGGATCTGGTCGAACAGGACTTTCATATCTTCCACGGTGTCGATAGCGACGCCCGCTTTGCCGACGTCACCCGCCACGCGTGGGTTATCGGAGTCGTAGCCACGGTGGGTGGCAAGGTCAAACGCAACGGAAAGACCTTTTTGCCCGGCGGCCAGGTTACGGCGATAAAAAGCGTTGGACTCTTTTGCTGTTGAAAAACCAGCATACTGACGGATGGTCCACGGTTGGGCGGTATACATAGTGGCACGCGGGCCACGAACGTAGGGCGGCAAACCAGGAAGGGTACCTGTCACCTCCAGATTATCGAGATCGGCTTCGGTATACAGCGGCTTGATGGCGATCCCTTCCGCGGTTTGCTGAACCAGCGAGTCGACAGTTTTCTCCCGACGGCTCAATTCCTTGTTGGCAAGCTGTTGCCACTCCTGCACGTTAGACATTATTTGCTCCGTAAAACGCAATCAAAATGAGGGTATTTGCGCCTACGGTGAGCTTTTTACGTGGGTTTGTCGCCAGCAAAAAAAATGCATTCAGACGTCGTTTTTTGCCGCCTGAGATTTGTCTATTTTGTGATGTGATTCAAGGAATACAAAAAGAAGTGAGGATAACGCCTGATATGTGCTATCAGGCATTATTTGATGGATTAAGCCTGACGAAGGACTTTGTGACCATAATCGAGCAACGCATCAGTGACTTTACGCATCATGCGGCTTTCAGGAGCAAAGCGGTGCCAGTAGAGCATCCGGCGTTGAAATAGCCCCGGCGTTAAGTCAATCAGTTCACCGCTGGCCAGTTCTTTCTCGATTTGCAGGTGCGGGATCATACAGCAGGTGGTGCCCTGGCGAGCAAGTTGTACGAACGCTTCTGAAGAATTAACGATATGGCAGGGCACGCTGCCTGGAGGCAGATCGAAGTTTTGCTGCAAAAAGGCCTGGTGCATATCGTCAAGATGGTCAAACGCGACCACTGGCGCTTTCAGTAATGCCGAACGCGTTACGCCGTTAGGGAAATATTTTTCGGCAAAGGGTTTTGAGCTGACGAACAGATAGTCGAGCGCACCAAGTTTATCGACAAGACAGCTCGGCAGCGCCTGATGTTGAATACTCACCGCGCCGACCACTTCGCCGCGGCGCAGACGTTCCTGAGTGCGGGTTTCATCTTCTACCTGCAAGTTGAGGCGGATAGGCGAATCAGCCAACACAGGAGCCAGTGCAGGAAGCAACCACGTCGCCAGACTGTCGGCGTTGACCGCCAGTGAAAGCAGCAGCGGAGTCGAACCGGTTTGTTCATCGCCCAGCCACTCTTCTTCCAGCAACTCCACCTGGCGCAGCAGTGCCAGCAGTTTTTGCCCTTGTTCCGTCGGGCGCGGCGGTACGGTACGCACCAACAGCGGCTGCCCGAACATATTTTCCAGTTGCTTAATGCGCTGTGAGACGGCTGATTGTGTAATGCACAGCTTTTGTGCCGCGCGCTCAAATCCTCGTTCACGTATCACCGCATCCAGTGCCTGTAATGTTCTGTAGTCCGGGCGTTTCATTGCTGTTGTCTGCTCCTGGTAAATGCTTTTTCCTGCACTATGACACAATTTTGTGTCAGGTTGCATATACCGAAGCCGTCGGCGGGTAACATTTGTATTCGTGGTTAAACGCGCAGCTTAAAAGATCAGGGATTTGCGCTAATGCATTTCGCTCAGCGAGTTCGCGCCCTGGTTGTGTTGAATGGGGTGGCGTTATTGCCTCTGTACGCACCGTGGAGCGGCATACCCAGACCGTTGTATGCTTTATTTGCGGGGCGAAAGGGGATGCCCGCCATTGCGCGATATTTTATGGATGAGTTAACCACGCGGCTTGCCAACGGGGTCTGAATCGCTTTTTTTGTATATAATGCGTGTGAAATTTCATACCACAGGCGAAACGATCATGACGCAGGATGAATTGAAAAAAGCAGTAGGATGGGCGGCACTTCAGTATGTTCAGCCCGGCACCATTGTTGGTGTAGGTACAGGTTCCACCGCCGCACACTTTATTGACGCGCTCGGTACAATGAAAGGCCAGATTGAAGGGGCCGTTTCCAGTTCAGATGCTTCCACTGAAAAACTGAAAAGCCTCGGCATTCACGTTTTTGATCTCAACGAAGTCGACAGCCTTGGCATCTACGTTGATGGCGCAGATGAAATCAACGGCCACATGCAAATGATCAAAGGCGGCGGCGCGGCGCTGACCCGTGAAAAAATCATTGCTTCGGTTGCAGAAAAATTTATCTGTATTGCAGACGCTTCCAAGCAGGTTGATATTCTGGGTAAATTCCCGCTGCCAGTAGAAGTTATCCCGATGGCACGTAGTGCAGTGGCGCGTCAGCTGGTGAAACTGGGCGGTCGTCCGGAATACCGTCAGGGCGTGGTGACCGATAATGGCAACGTGATCCTCGACGTCCACGGCATGGAAATCCTTGACCCGATAGCGATGGAAAACGCCATAAATGCGATTCCTGGCGTGGTGACTGTTGGCTTGTTTGCTAACCGTGGCGCGGACGTTGCGCTGATTGGCACACCTGACGGTGTCAAAACCATTGTGAAATGATCTGACGGGGGAACCTCCCCCGTTAAAAAAATTCTCTTCATTAAATTTGGTGACATGTGTCACGCTTTTACCAGGCAATTGTCGATTGCTCTAAATAAATCCTCTAAACCAGCATATTCATCCAAGAATTACCTTTGCGTGATATTTCCTCAACATCGCGACGCAAACGTTCATATTGCCGCAATATTATTTTTTGATATGTTGAAAGGCGGATGCAAATCCGCACACAACATTTCAAAAGACAGGATTGGGTAAATGGCAAAGGTATCGCTGGAGAAAGACAAGATTAAGTTTCTGCTGGTAGAAGGCGTGCACCAAAAGGCGCTGGAAAGCCTTCGTGCAGCTGGTTACACCAACATCGAATTTCACAAAGGCGCGCTGGATGATGAACAATTAAAAGAATCCATCCGCGATGCCCACTTCATCGGCCTGCGATCCCGTACCCATCTGACTGAAGACGTGATCAACGCCGCAGAAAAACTGGTCGCTATTGGCTGTTTCTGTATCGGAACAAACCAGGTTGATCTGGATGCGGCGGCAAAGCGCGGGATCCCGGTATTTAACGCACCGTTCTCAAATACGCGCTCTGTTGCGGAGCTGGTGATTGGCGAACTGCTGCTGCTATTGCGCGGCGTGCCGGAAGCCAATGCTAAAGCGCACCGTGGCGTGTGGAACAAACTGGCGGCGGGTTCTTTTGAAGCGCGCGGCAAAAAGCTGGGTATCATCGGCTACGGTCATATTGGTACGCAATTGGGCATTCTGGCTGAATCGCTGGGAATGTATGTTTACTTTTATGATATTGAAAACAAACTGCCGCTGGGCAACGCCACTCAGGTACAGCATCTTTCTGACCTGCTGAATATGAGCGATGTGGTGAGTCTGCATGTACCAGAGAATCCGTCCACCAAAAATATGATGGGCGCGAAAGAGATTTCGCTAATGAAGCCCGGCTCGCTGCTGATTAATGCCTCGCGCGGTACTGTGGTGGATATTCCGGCGCTGTGTGATGCGCTGGCGAGCAAACATCTGGCGGGGGCGGCAATCGACGTATTCCCGACGGAACCGGCGACCAATAGCGATCCATTTACCTCTCCACTGTGTGAATTCGACAACGTCCTTCTGACGCCACACATTGGCGGTTCGACTCAGGAAGCGCAGGAGAATATCGGCCTGGAAGTTGCGGGTAAATTGATCAAGTATTCTGACAATGGCTCAACGCTCTCTGCGGTGAACTTCCCGGAAGTCTCGCTGCCACTGCATGGTGGTCGTCGTCTGATGCACATCCACGAAAACCGTCCGGGCGTGCTAACTGCGCTGAACAAAATCTTCGCCGAGCAGGGCGTCAACATCGCCGCGCAATATTTACAAACTTCCGCCCAGATGGGTTATGTAGTTATTGATATTGAAGCTGACGAAGACGTTGCCGAAAAAGCGCTGCAGGCAATGAAAGCTATTCCGGGTACCATTCGCGCCCGTCTGCTGTACTAATTCCCCTTCTCTGAAAATTAACGGGCAGGTCACTGACTTGCCCGTTTTTTTATCCCTTCTCCACACCGTTGCCGCGTTGCGCATTCTACTTTGCGAGTCTGCTCCAGAAAATAAATCAAAGTCAGATCAATGCGTTGTGTTTATTTAATGGGGATTTACGATGGCGGGACAGCATGGGGCTGTAACGGTAAAGCCCTCACCGAAGCGAGGGCTTAAAGGAGAAGGGTTATGATGCGACTTGTCATCATACTGATTGTACTGTTACTGATAAGTTTCGGAGCTTATTAACAGTCAGTCTCAGGGGAGGAGTCATCCTCCCTTACCCTTACTCACTAAATTAGGTCAAAGAATCAACGATGTCAATCAGGGCGATGCGGGGTGCATCGCCCTGAACCGAACTTTTTGATAGCCACTTCATCGCCCACGTTTACTGCCGTAATAGATCCTTTTTCCCAAAAATTATCTCTGTTTTGCATGGGGTTTTTCGAGCACGCTCGAAGAAAAGATTTAAAGGTAGATCAATGCGTTGTGGTTATTTAAAGAGAGCTTACGATAGCTGGGCAGCATGGGGCTGTAACGGTAAAGCCCTCACCGAAGCGAGGGCTTGAAGGAGAAGGGTTATGATGCGACTTGCCATCATACTGATTGTACTGTTACTCATAAGTTTCCCAGCTTATTAACAGTCAGTCACAGGGGAGGAGCAATCCTCCCTTACCCTTACTCACTAAATTAGGTTAAAGAATCAACGATGTCAATCAGGGCGATGCAGGTGTATCGCCCTTACCACTCCCAGACTTTCGACGGTGTAACCACCGCAGGAAGAGGGATATCCCACTCTTCAACGGGGAGTTTTTCCACCAACTGACAATCATGCGCATAACCCACCGGTTGCGTTTTATAGTGCTGCCAGTTTTGTAAGGTCCGATCATAAAAACCACCGCCCATTCCCAGGCGCTGACCGTACTCATCAAAGGCGACCAGCGGTGTGATCAGCACGTCTAATCGGGAAAGGGGTAGCACGTCACGCACATCCAGTTTTGGCTCATGGATCTTCAACCTGTTCATCACCAGTTCGCTTTGCGGATGGTAATTCAGGAACAGCAAATTACCGGCACTAAAGGGATGCAAAACTGGAAGATATACGCGCTTACCGGCGCGCCAGAGTTGTTCTATTAGCGGCTGGGTGTCGAGTTCACCATCAAAAGAGAGGAATACAGCGACCGTATGCGCCATCACCACCGGGGGATAAGTCATCATCCGGGTAGCGGCTTGTTGACCCATTTCCTGCTGTTGTTCCGGCGTTAACGCACGACGACGTTGCCGAATCATTTTGCGGATTTCTTGTCGGGATAATGTCAGTGGGAGTTCTGGTAGTTGCGTCATGGCTGGTGCCAGATAAGAAGGGAATCTCCGAGATGCCGCCGCAGGCTGTAACCCTTGAACCCTTGGTTCAAGGTGAATGTGTCGTCGCAGTTTTAAGGCTTCTCGGACGGACCGAGCATGCTCACCAACCGCGGAGCGCCACATTCTTGTGGTATGAAATATCGGCTCAGGGGACTGGCCCGCTTGCGAACATCTCAGAGAAATTTTGTCTTCACGGTTACTCTACCACAGTAAACCGAAAAGTGTCATTCAAAGTTTTGGTTAGTTTTTTCGGTGATGCGACCTTGTTCAAGTAACGCTTGTTCTATGGTCTGCTGCAGCATCCGAATACGCTGTTCCATACTTGCCGCGTAGTCACGAGTCTTCGCTTTTTCTTGCGCTAACTCATAGCTGATATTCAATGCGGCAATGAAGACCAACTGTTCAGTATTTGTGACTCTAGTGCGTTCTTTCAGATCTTGCAACCGTTGGTTCAGATCGTCCGCTGCCTGATTCAACGCATCCCTTTGGTCAGGCGGGCAGTTCACACGCAGTGAACGGCCAAAAATTTGGATATCGACGGGTTGTGCAGACATGCCACCTTCCTGCTGATTGACTGCGCTGCCTTCGTCTTTAGACCCATGGTCTGCGAAGGGGCGACACTATAGCTACCCTGATGAGAAGAGACAAGCCCTTTTCTGGTCCACCAGGGCCCAAAGTGGTAGCATATCATGAATATTCCTCCCTTTGACGACGAATGCTTATGTCTATACAGAACGAAATGCCTGGTTACAACGAAATGAACCAGTATCTGAACCAACAAGGGACGGGTCTGACCCCTGCTGAGATGCATGGTTTAATCAGTGGGATGATATGTGGCGGTAACGATGACAGCTCATGGCTACCGCTACTTCACGACCTGACGAACGAAGGCATGGCTTTCGGTCATGAGCTGGCACAGGCACTGCGTAAAATGCACTCTGCCACCAGCGATGCCCTGCAGGATGACGGCTTCCTTTTTCAGCTTTATCTGCCTGATGGCGATGATGTCAGCGTTTTCGATCGGGCTGATGCATTGGCAGGTTGGGTCAATCACTTCCTGCTTGGTCTTGGCGTTACGCAACCGAAGCTGGATAAAGTGACCGGCGAAACCGGTGAAGCTATCGACGATCTGCGTAACATTGCGCAACTGGGTTACGACGAAGACGAAGATCAGGAAGAGCTTGAAATGTCGCTTGAAGAGATCATCGAATACGTTCGTGTTGCCGCGCTGTTATGCCACGACACCTTTACTCATCCGCAACCGACCGCGCCAGAAGTACAAAAACCGACTCTACACTAAAAACAAAAAACGTAAGGAGAGTGTTATGAGTGAGATATCCCGGCAAGAGTTTCAGCGTCGCCGTCAGGCCCTGGTGGAGCAAATGCAACCCGGCAGCGCCGCGCTGATTTTTGCTGCACCAGAAGTAACACGTAGCGCCGACAGCGAATACCCCTATCGTCAGAACAGTGACTTCTGGTACTTCACCGGCTTTAACGAACCGGAAGCGGTGCTGGTGCTGATTAAAAGCGATGACACTCATAACCACAGCGTTCTGTTTAACCGCGTTCGCGACCTGACGGCGGAGATCTGGTTTGGCCGTCGTTTAGGTCAGGATGCCGCGCCAGAGAAACTGGGCGTTGACCGCGCACTGGCATTCAGCGAAATTAATCAGCAACTTTATCAATTACTTAATGGTCTGGATGTGGTTTACCACGCCCAGGGCGAATATACCTATGCTGATGAAATCGTGAACAGCGCGCTGGAAAAGCTGCGTAAAGGTTCGCGACAAAATCTCACCGCGCCGGCAACGATGATCGACTGGCGTCCCATTGTTCATGAAATGCGCCTGTTCAAATCGCCAGAAGAGATTGCCGTACTTCGCCGCGCGGGTGAAATCACCGCCCTGGCGCATACCCGGGCGATGGAAAAATGCCGTCCGGGAATGTTCGAGTACCACCTGGAAGGCGAAATTCACCACGAATTTAACCGCCACGGCGCGCGCTATCCTTCCTATAACACCATTGTCGGCAGCGGTGAAAACGGCTGCATTTTGCACTACACCGAAAACGAGTGTGAACTGCGTGACGGTGACCTGGTGTTGATTGACGCGGGTTGTGAATACAAAGGTTACGCTGGCGATATTACCCGCACCTTCCCGGTCAACGGCAAATTCACTCAGGCCCAGCGTGAAATCTACGACATTGTGCTGGAGTCTCTCGAAACCAGCTTGCGCCTGTATCGTCCGGGAACTTCCATGCAGGAAGTCACCGGTGAAGTGGTGCGCATCATGGTTAGCGGCCTGGTAAAACTCGGCATTCTGAAAGGTGATGTTGATGAACTGATCGCTCAGAACGCCCATCGTCCTTTCTTTATGCATGGCCTTAGCCACTGGTTAGGGCTAGATGTCCATGACGTTGGCGTTTATGGTCAGGATCGCTCGCGCATTCTGGAACCGGGGATGGTACTGACCGTAGAGCCTGGTCTGTATATCGCGCCGGATGCGGATGTGCCAGAACAATATCGCGGTATCGGCATTCGTATTGAAGACGACATTGTGATTACCGAAACCGGCAACGAAAACCTCACCGCCAGCGTGGTGAAAAAGCCGGAAGAAATCGAAGCGTTGATGGCAGCTGCGAGAAAGCAATGAGCGTAATCATCGTCGGTGGCGGCATGGCGGGCGCGACGCTGGCGCTGGCTATTTCCCGGTTAAGTCACGGGGCGTTGCCGGTACATTTGATTGAAGCGACCGCGCCAGAGTCACATGCTCATCCGGGCTTTGATGGACGAGCTATTGCGCTGGCTGCGGGGACCTGTCAGCAACTGGCGCGCATCGGCGTCTGGCAATCTCTGGCGGATTACGCAACCGCCATCACTACCGTGCATGTCAGCGATCGTGGTCACGCTGGATTTGTCACCCTCGCCGCAGAAGATTACCAACTGGCGGCGCTGGGACAGGTTGTCGAATTGCACAATGTCGGGCAACGGCTGTTTGCATTGCTGCGTAAAGCACCTGGCGTAACGCTGCATTGCCCTGATCGCGTGGCTAACGTTGCCCGTACTCAGAGTCACGTTGAAGTGACGCTGGAGAGTGGCGAGACGCTGACGGGCCGCGTGCTGGTAGCAGCTGATGGCACCCATTCAGCGTTAGCCACCGCGTGCGGCGTTGACTGGCAGCAGGAGCCTTACGAACAACTGGCCGTGATTGCCAACGTTGCGACTTCCGTTGCGCACGAAGGCCGCGCTTTTGAACGCTTCACGCAACATGGCCCGCTGGCGATGTTGCCGATGTCTGACGGACGCTGTTCGCTGGTCTGGTGTCATCCACTGGAACGGCGCGAAGAGGTGCTGTCGTGGAGCGACGAGAAGTTTTGCCGTGAACTCCAGTCGGCCTTTGGCTGGCGACTTGGAAAAATTACCCACGCCGGTAAACGCAGTGCTTATCCGCTGGCGTTAACCCGCGCCGCCAGAGCTATTACCCATCGTACCGTGCTGGTGGGCAATGCGGCGCAAACTCTGCACCCGATTGCCGGGCAAGGGTTTAACCTCGGTATGCGAGATGTCATGAGCCTTGCGGAAACCCTAACTCAGGCGCATGAGCGCGGAGAAGACATCGGTGATTACGGCATATTGTGCCGCTATCAACAGCGTCGACAGAGCGATCGCGAAGCAACCATCGGCGTCACGGACAGCCTGGTACATCTTTTTGCCAACCGTTGGGCACCGCTGGTTGTCGGGCGCAACATCGGACTGATGACGATGGAATTATTCACCCCGGCACGCGATGTGCTGGCGCAGCGCACCCTCGGTTGGGTGGCGCGTTGAAGGCGGTTTTAAGGAATAAACAATGCAAAGTGTTGATGTAGCCATTGTTGGTGGCGGCATGGTGGGGCTGGCGGTTGCCTGCGGCTTACAGGGGAGCGGCTTACGCGTTGCCGTACTGGAGCAGCGCGTACCGGAACCTCTGGCGGCGGATGCACCACCACAACTGCGCGTTTCGGCTATCAATGCCGCCAGCGAAAAATTACTCACCCGTCTTGGCGTCTGGCAGGACATTCTCTCTCGTAGGGCCAGTTGTTATCACGGTATGGAAGTGTGGGACAAAGACAGTTTTGGTCACATTTCGTTTGACGATCAAAGCATGGGCTATAGCCATCTTGGGCATATCGTTGAAAACTCAGTGATTCACTACGCGCTGTGGAACAAAGCGCAGCAGTCGTCAGATATCACTCTGTTGGCCCCCGCAGAATTACAGCAGGTCGCCTGGGGAGAAAATGAAACTTTCCTGACGCTGAAAGATGGCAGCATGTTAACGGCGCGTCTGGTGATTGGCGCGGACGGTGCTAATTCCTGGTTGCGCAACAAAGCAGATATTCCGCTGACTTTCTGGGATTATCAGCATCACGCGCTGGTAGCGACCATTCGCACGGAAGAACCGCATGATGCGGTGGCGCGGCAGGTTTTTCATGGCGAAGGCATTCTGGCCTTTTTACCGCTTAGCGATCCGCATCTTTGCTCAATTGTCTGGTCACTGTCGCCAGAGGAAGCGCAGCGGATGCAGCAGGCAAGTGAAGATGAATTTAATCGCGCGTTAAATATCGCTTTTGATAATCGCCTGGGCTTATGCAAGGTTGAGAGCGCGCGTCAGGTGTTCCCACTGACGGGGCGTTATGCGCGCCAGTTTGCCGCGCACCGTCTGGTGCTGGTGGGCGACGCCGCGCATACCATTCACCCGCTGGCGGGGCAGGGAGTAAATCTCGGCTTTATGGATGCTGCAGAGCTGATTGCTGAACTGAAACGGTTGCATCGTCAGGGGAAAGACATCGGGCAGTACATTTACCTGCGCCGGTATGAGCGTAGCCGCAAGCACAGTGCGGCGCTGATGCTGGCTGGTATGCAGGGATTCCGCGATCTGTTTTCCGGTACCAATCCGGCGAAAAAACTGCTGCGTGATATTGGTTTGAAACTGGCCGACACGCTTCCTGGCGTTAAACCACAACTTATCCGCCAGGCAATGGGATTAAACGATTTGCCTGAATGGCTGCGTTAAAAATTTCTCTTCTGCTGTTTATTTGATACCCATCACACTTTCATCTCCCGGTTTTTTCGCCGGGAGATTTTCCTCATTTGAAATAAACTAATTTCACCTCCGTTTTCGCATTATATTTTCTAATGTCATTATTTTTTGATTTAGTGTTTTTTGACATTTTTTTAGCTCTTAATATTGCCTTATTCAAATTAGCTTTCTAATGGCATCATCTTTATATAGAAACTGGTGTGTTTTTTGGTTTTTTATTCTGTCGCGATTTTGGCGTTTTTTAACCATAAGCTAATGTGATGATCAATTTTACCTTATGGTTAACAGTCTGTTTCGGTGGTAAGTTCAGGCAAAAGAGAACGATTGCGTTGGGGACCGGGAGTGGCTCCGATGCTGGGTTTCGTGGTGATAATTTCACCATGAAAAGTTGTCAGCCCCGCTTATTCAATGAGGACAAGATGGCACAACAGACTCCTTTGTACGAACAACACACGCTTTGCGGCGCTCGCATGGTGGATTTCCACGGCTGGATGATGCCGCTGCATTACGGTTCGCAAATCGACGAACATCATGCGGTACGTACCGATGCCGGAATGTTTGATGTGTCACATATGACCATCGTCGATCTTCGCGGCAGCCGCACCCGGGAGTTTCTGCGTTATCTGCTGGCGAACGATGTGGCGAAGCTCACCAAAAGCGGCAAAGCCCTTTACTCGGGGATGTTGAATGCCTCTGGCGGTGTGATAGATGACCTCATCGTCTACTACTTTACTGAAGATTTCTTCCGCCTCGTTGTTAACTCCGCCACCCGCGAAAAAGACCTCTCCTGGATTACCCAACACGCTGAACCTTTCGGCATCGAAATTACCGTTCGTGATGACCTTTCCATGATTGCCGTGCAAGGGCCGAATGCGCAGGCAAAAGCTGCCACACTGTTTAATGACGCCCAGCGTCAGGCGGTGGAAGGGATGAAACCGTTCTTTGGCGTGCAGGCGGGCGATCTGTTTATTGCCACCACTGGTTATACCGGTGAAGCGGGCTATGAAATTGCGCTGCCCAATGAAAAAGCGGCCGATTTCTGGCGTGCGCTGGTGGAAGCGGGTGTTAAGCCATGTGGCTTGGGCGCGCGTGACACGCTGCGTCTGGAAGCGGGCATGAATCTTTATGGTCAGGAGATGGACGAAACTATTTCTCCTTTAGCCGCCAACATGGGCTGGACTATCGCCTGGGAACCGGCAGATCGTGACTTTATCGGTCGTGAAGCCCTGGAAGTGCAGCGTGAGCATGGTACAGAAAAACTGGTTGGTCTGGTGATGACCGAAAAAGGCGTGCTGCGTAATGAACTGCCGGTACGCTTTACCGATGCGCAGGGCAACCAGCATGAAGGCATTATCACCAGCGGTACTTTCTCCCCGACGCTGGGTTACAGCATTGCGCTGGCGCGCGTGCCGGAAGGTATTGGCGAAACGGCGATTGTGCAAATTCGCAACCGTGAAATGCCGGTTAAAGTGACAAAACCTGTTTTTGTGCGTAACGGCAAAGCCGTCGCGTGATTTACTTTTTTGGAGATTGATTGATGAGCAACGTACCAGCAGAACTGAAATACAGCAAAGAACACGAATGGCTGCGTAAAGAAGCCGACGGCACTTACACCGTTGGTATTACCGAACATGCTCAGGAGCTGTTAGGCGATATGGTGTTTGTTGACCTGCCGGAAGTGGGCGCAACGGTTAGCGCGGGCGATGACTGCGCGGTTGCCGAATCAGTAAAAGCGGCGTCAGACATTTATGCGCCAGTAAGCGGTGAAATCGTGGCGGTAAACGACGCACTGAGCGATTCCCCGGAACTGGTGAACAGCGAACCGTATGCAGGTGGCTGGATCTTTAAAATCAAAGCCAGCGATGAAAGCGAACTGGAATCACTGCTGGATGCGACCGCATACGAAGCATTGTTAGAAGACGAGTAACGGCTTTATTCCTCTTCTGCGGGAGAGGATCAGGGTGAGGAAAATTTATGCCTCACCCTCACTCTCTTCGTAAGGAGAGAGGTTCACAATTCACTGCACGTTTCAGGAACCATCGCTCATGACACAGACGTTAAGCCAGCTTGAAAACAGCGGCGCTTTTATTGAACGCCATATCGGACCGGACGCCGCGCAACAGCAAGAAATGCTGAATGCCGTTGGTGCACAATCGTTAAACGCGCTGACCGGCCAGATTGTGCCGAAAGATATTCAGCTTGCGACCCCGCCGCAGGTTGGCGCACCGGCGACCGAATACGCCGCACTGGCAGAACTCAAGGCTATTGCCAGTCGCAATAAACGCTTCACGTCTTACATCGGCATGGGTTACACCGCCGTGCAGCTACCGCCGGTTATCCTGCGTAACATGCTGGAAAATCCGGGCTGGTATACCGCGTACACTCCGTATCAACCTGAAGTCTCCCAGGGCCGCCTTGAAGCACTGCTCAACTTCCAGCAGGTAACGCTGGATTTGACTGGACTGGATATGGCCTCTGCTTCTCTTCTGGACGAGGCCACCGCTGCCGCCGAAGCAATGGCGATGGCGAAACGCGTCAGCAAACTGAAAAATGCCAACCGCTTCTTCGTGGCTTCCGATGTGCATCCGCAAACGCTGGATGTGGTCCGTACTCGTGCCGAAACCTTTGGTTTTGAAGTGATTGTCGATGACGCGCAAAAAGTGCTCGACCATCAGGACGTCTTCGGCGTGCTGTTACAGCAGGTAGGCACTACCGGTGAAATTCACGACTACACTGCGCTTATTAGCGAACTGAAATCACGCAAAATTGTGGTCAGCGTTGCCGCCGATATTATGGCGCTGGTGCTGTTAACTGCGCCGGGTAAACAGGGCGCGGATATTGTTTTTGGTTCGGCGCAACGCTTCGGCGTGCCGATGGGCTACGGTGGCCCACACGCGGCATTCTTTGCGGCGAAAGATGAATACAAACGCTCAATGCCGGGCCGTATTATCGGTGTATCGAAAGATGCAGCTGGCAATACCGCGCTGCGCATGGCGATGCAGACTCGCGAGCAACATATCCGCCGTGAGAAAGCGAACTCCAACATTTGTACTTCCCAGGTACTGCTGGCAAACATCGCCAGCCTGTATGCCGTTTATCACGGCCCGGTTGGCCTGAAACGTATCGCTAACCGCATTCACCGTTTGACCGATATCCTGGCGGCAGGCCTGCAACAAAAAGGTCTGAAGCTGCGCCATGCGCACTATTTCGACACTCTGTGTGTGGAAGTGGCCGACAAGGCGGGCGTACTGGCGCGTGCCGAAGCGGCTGAAATCAACCTGCGTAGCGATATCCTGAACGCGGTTGGGATCACCCTTGATGAAACCACCACGCGTGAAAACGTAATGCAGCTTTTCAGCGTGCTGCTGGGCGATAACCACGGGCTGGAGATCGACACGCTGGACAAAGACGTGGCTCACGACAGCCGCTCTATCCAGCCTGCGATGCTGCGCGACGACGAAATCCTCACCCATCCGGTGTTTAATCGCTACCACAGCGAAACCGAAATGATGCGCTATATGCACTCGCTGGAGCGTAAAGATCTGGCGCTGAATCAGGCGATGATCCCGCTGGGTTCCTGCACCATGAAACTGAACGCCGCCGCCGAGATGATCCCAATCACCTGGCCGGAATTTGCCGAACTGCACCCGTTTTGTCCGCCGGAACAGGCTGAAGGTTATCAGCAGATGATTGCGCAGCTGGCTGACTGGCTGGTGAAACTGACCGGTTACGACGCCGTTTGTATGCAGCCGAACTCCGGCGCACAGGGCGAATACGCGGGCCTGCTGGCGATTCGTCATTATCATGAAAGCCGCAACGAAGGGCATCGCGATATCTGCCTGATCCCGGCTTCTGCGCACGGAACTAACCCCGCTTCTGCACATATGGCAGGAATGCAGGTGGTGGTTGTGGCGTGTGATAAAAACGGCAACATCGATCTGACTGATCTGCGCGCGAAAGCGGAACAGGCGGGCGATAACCTCTCCTGTATCATGGTGACTTATCCTTCTACCCACGGCGTGTATGAAGAAACGATCCGTGAAGTGTGTGAAGTCGTGCATCAGTTCGGCGGTCAGGTTTACCTTGATGGCGCGAACATGAACGCCCAGGTTGGCATCACCTCGCCGGGCTTTATTGGCGCGGACGTTTCGCACCTCAACCTGCATAAAACTTTCTGCATTCCGCACGGCGGTGGTGGTCCGGGTATGGGACCGATCGGTGTGAAAGCGCATCTGGCACCGTTTGTACCGGGTCATAGCGTGGTGCAAATCGAAGGCATGTTAACCCGTCAGGGCGCAGTTTCTGCGGCACCGTTCGGTAGCGCCTCTATCCTGCCAATCAGCTGGATGTACATCCGCATGATGGGCACAGAAGGGCTGAAAAAAGCAAGCCAGGTGGCAATCCTCAACGCCAACTATATTGCCAGCCGCCTGCAGGATGCCTTCCCGGTGCTGTATACCGGTCGCGACGGTCGCGTGGCGCACGAATGTATTCTCGATATTCGCCCGCTGAAAGAAGAAACCGGCATCAGCGAGCTGGATATTGCCAAGCGCCTGATCGACTACGGTTTCCACGCGCCGACCATGTCGTTCCCGGTGGCGGGTACGCTGATGGTTGAACCGACTGAATCTGAAAGCAAAGTGGAACTGGATCGCTTTATCGACGCGATGCTGGCTATCCGCGCAGAAATCGACCAGGTTAAAGCCGGTGTCTGGCCGCTGGAAGATAACCCGCTGGTGAACGCGCCGCACATTCAGAACGAACTGGTCGCCGAGTGGGCGCATCCGTACAGCCGTGAAGTTGCAGTATTCCCGGCAGGTGTGGCAGACAAATACTGGCCGACGGTGAAACGTCTGGATGATGTTTACGGCGACCGTAACCTGTTCTGCTCCTGCGTACCGATTAGCGAATACCAGTAATTCACTGATTCGACTATCTTCTAAAGGCGCTTCGGCGCCTTTTTAGTCAGATGACAAAGTACAAAAGCGCTCAGACAGTCCCCTCACCCCTTTGGGGAGAGGGTTAGGGTGAGGGGAACAGGCCGGCACTGGCGCGAATATTTACCCTCACCCCGGCCCTCTCCCTGAAAGGGCGAGGGGAAAAGCGTGCCAACATTGAAGATTGAGCCAGTTTGTTAGCAATCTCAAAGATACGTCAACGAATTAATTTTTCTCGGAAAAACAAATGGCTATAGCACTTGTGACCGGTGGCAGTCGCGGCATCGGGCGGGCAACTGCATTACTGTTGGCGCAAGAAGGGTATACGGTGGCGGTTAATTATCAGCAAAACCTCCACGCGGCGCAGGAAGTGATGAACTTAATAACGCAAGCCGGTGGCAAAGCATTCGTGCTCCAGGCGGATATCAGCGACGAAAACCAGGTCGTTGCGATGTTTACAGCAATCGATCAGCACGATGAACCGCTAGCAGCGCTGGTCAATAACGCCGGGATCTTGTTTACCCAGTGCACCGTTGAAAACCTTACCGCAGAGCGAATCAACCGAGTACTTTCCACCAACGTGACGGGATATTTTCTCTGCTGCCGCGAGGCGGTAAAACGCATGGCGCTTAAAAATGGTGGCAGTGGCGGCGCTATCGTCAATGTCTCTTCGGTGGCCTCACGGTTGGGTTCGCCAGGGGAATATGTTGATTACGCGGCATCGAAAGGGGCGATTGATACGTTAACCACCGGACTATCGCTGGAAGTCGCCGCGCAGGGGATCCGCGTTAACTGCGTGCGGCCAGGGTTTATTTATACCGAAATGCACGCCAGCGGCGGCGAGCCTGGACGCGTCGATCGCGTTAAGTCGAACATCCCCATGCAGCGTGGTGGACAGGCAGAAGAGGTCGCGCAGGCCATTGTCTGGCTACTAAGTGATAAAGCCTCTTACGTCACGGGAAGTTTTATCGATTTGGCGGGCGGGAAATAAAACAGGGAAGTTGTCTGACCGGATGCAACAAGTATTGCATCCGGTACTTCATCGACTTAAAGCTTCTCGCCGTTGCTGGCAATCACCTCTTGGTACCAGTTAAAGCTCTTCTTACGTGAACGCGACATATCGCCAGCACCGTCGTCATGTTTATTCACATAGATAAAGCCGTAGCGTTTGCTGTACTGCCCGGTGGTGAACGATACGCAGTCGATGCAGCCCCACGGTGTGTAGCCCATCAGATCCACGCCATCGTAAGTCACCGCTTTTTTCATCTCTTCGATATGGGCGCGCAGGTAGTCAATGCGGTAGTCGTCGTTGATGCTGCCATCTTCTTCCACTTTGTCGTAAGCGCCAAAACCGTTTTCGACAATAAACAGCGGCCTCTGATAACGCTCATACAGTTCGCAAAGGGCATAGCGCAGACCTACTGGATCAATCTGCCAGCCCCAGTCAGACGCTTTAACATACGGGTTCGGTACGCTGCCTTCGAAACCAGAGATCGCATCGCCGGTGCCGCCTTCGGCCTTCACTGCGTTGGTCATGTAATAGCTGAAACCAAGATAATCGCAGGTGCCTTCACGCAGTACATCGAGATCGCCGTCTTCCATTTTGATGTTAAATCCGCGACGCTCCCACTCGTTCAACACATAGGACGGGTAATAGCCGCGTAGCTGCACATCGGTAAAGACGTAGCGTTCGCGCATCGACTCCTGAGCGAACATCACATCGTCCGGGTTACAGCAGTAGGGATAGAGCGGCACCATCGCCAGCATACAGCCGACTTTCATCTCCGGGTTAATGCGACGCGCAGCTTTCACCGCCAGGGCGCTGGCGACAAACTGGTGATGCAGCACCTGGTACATCGTCTCTTCCGGGTTGTCATGCTCGGTATAAACCACGCCGGAGCAGCAGTAACCGAACAGCGGTGCACGCCAGTTACGCTGGTTGTTAATTTCGTTGAAGGTCATCCAGTATTTGACTTTATGCTTATAGCGTTCAAACACCACTTCCGCGAAACGGACAAAGAAATCAACCACTTTACGGTTGGTCCAGCTACCGTATTGCTGCACCAGATGCAGCGGCATTTCAAAGTGGGAGAGGGTGATCACCGGTTCGATGTTGTATTTCAGCAGTTCATCGAACATATCATCGTAGAACTTCAGCCCTTCTTCGTTTGGCTGAGCTTCATCACCTTTTGGAAAAATACGCGTCCAGGCGATGGAAGTCCGAAAACATTTGAAGCCCATTTCGGCAAATAGCTTGATGTCTTCCTTGTAGTGACCATAAAAATCAACGGCTTCATGGTTTGGATAGTATTTGCCTGGCAAGACTTCTTTGGTGATTTCGCGCGGCACGCCGTGTGCGCCACCGGTCAGAACGTCACAAATGCTCGGCCCTTTGCCGCCTTTGTTCCAGCCGCCTTCGACCTGATGAGCGGCAACTGCGCCGCCCCATAAGAAATCTTTCGGTAAGGTGAGTTTTTTCACTATCATAGGCTCCAGATGAGTCAATTCTTACAGGAAATAGTACCATGCAGCCAAACGACATCACTTTTTTTCAACGTTTCCAGGATGACATTCTGGCTGGGCGTAAAACCATCACCATCCGCGACGAGTCTGAATCGCACTTCAAAACGGGTGATGTGCTTCGTGTCGGGCGTTTTGAAGATGACGGTTATTTTTGCACGATTGAAGTCACCGCAACCTCAACCGTAACGCTGGATACGCTGACGGAAAAACATGCAGAGCAGGAAAATATGACCCTGACTGAACTGATAAAGGTCATTGCCGACATCTATCCCGGTCAGACACAGTTTTATGTGATTGAATTTAAATGTCTTTAAATTGAACTCACGCCTGTTAGTTGAAATTTCGCATTTAATTTCATGATTTTTAGGAGATTAGTCTCAAATCAGAATTTATTTTAGCTAACAGGTGTTCACTGGAACTATTCTCAGTTACGCTGGAGAGGTATACATGTGCGTGTACGTTTCTCCGGAGTAAGTTATGGTTCAGAAGCCCCTCATTAAGCAGGGATATTCGCTGGCAGAGGAAATTGCCAACAGCGTCAGTCACGGCATTGGGTTGGTGTTTGGTATCGTTGGGCTGGTGTTGCTACTGGTTCAGGCGGTGGATCTCAATGCCAGCGCCACAGCGATAACCAGTTACAGCCTCTATGGCGGCAGTATGATCCTGCTGTTCCTCGCTTCGACGCTCTATCACGCCATTCCTCATCAACGGGCAAAAATGTGGCTGAAGAAATTTGACCATTGCGCTATTTACCTGTTGATTGCCGGAACCTACACGCCGTTTTTGCTGGTGGGGCTGGATTCTCCGTTAGCGCGCGGGTTGATGATTGTTATCTGGAGCCTGGCATTGCTGGGTATTCTGTTTAAACTGACCATCGCGCACCGATTCAAAATTTTATCTCTGGTGACCTATCTGGCGATGGGCTGGCTGTCGCTGGTGGTAATTTATGAAATGGCAGTTAAGCTCGCGGCGGGCAGCGTTACCTTACTGGCGGTAGGCGGCGTGGTTTATTCGCTCGGGGTGATTTTCTACGTCTGCAAACGCATTCCATACAACCATGCCATCTGGCACGGCTTCGTGCTCGGCGGTAGTGTGTGCCACTTTCTGGCGATCTATTTGTATATTGGGCAGGCGTAATGGGTATGCCTTTGTAGGCCTGATAAGACGCGCCAGCGTCGCATCAGGCATCGGAGCGCAACCGCCGGATGCGGCGTGAACGCCTTATCCGATCTACGGGCCTCGTCCCTGTTGTGATAAAGGCATCAAATCCCAGACATGATAAGACGCGTCAGCGTCGCATCAGGCGATAAATGCCTGATGCGATACAGAGATTTACTCTTCGAGCGAATACGGCAGCGGCTCGATATGCAGTGTATTCGCATCGTCGCGTACGCGGAAGATGCTGTCCGGTTCCATATCGTTATTCATGACGACCTGTACCACGACCTGACCATCTTCCAGTTTTACCGCAGCCAGCACCGTACCGGTACGACGCCAGTTCTCGCCCATTTTCAGCTCTAAGTCTTCACCAGCTTCCGGCAGTCGGCTGGCGCTACCTGCCAGCAACCAGAGCGCACGTTTATTGGCACCACGGAATTTTGCTCGCGCCACCATCTCTTGTCCGGTATAACAGCCTTTCTTAAAGCTGATACCGCCCAGCGCCTGGAGATTGGTCGCCTGTGGGATAAACTGCCCGCTGTTGGCGGCATCAATCACCGGGAAACCCGCTTCAATGTTTAATGCCAGCCACTGTTGGCTATTGTTCAGTTCCGCTTCACCGCGCAGTTTATCGGTCAGCATATTAGCAGTAGCTTCATCGGTTACGATCAGGAAACGTTCTGCCGGGTGTTCAAACCATAGCAAAGTGGTCGCGCCTTCTTTGACTACCTGTTTTTCTTTCGAAGGCAGTTCGCTAAAGAGATTTGCCAGCGCGGCGCGCGCCTGAAAACCGGCAACACCAAGCAGCACACGCTCGTCGTCTGGCGCGATGGTCACTTTAGAGAATACCGCATATTTTTTCAGTTCAGTCAGCTGCGGTTCACGCACGCTGCGCCGTTCAATCCATGCAAAGCCATCGCCGTCGCGGAACAGACGTAAATTGCTCCACATTTTACCTTTGGCGTCGCAATGGGCGGCGAGCAGGTGCTGATCTTCTGCCATCTGGCTGACATCTGCTGTCACCTGACCCTGCATATATTTTTCGCTGTCCGCGCCAGTAATGGTGGCAAGCGCCCAGTCATCAAGCGTCATCAGCGTCAGCGGTAAACGGGCAGAAGCCGTAGGCTGACGGGGAGGAAAAGGTGTAAAAGCCATAATAGAGTCCTGAGTTGCTTAACGGCGTATTAATGACTAATGGTAAAAGAGCTATGAGGCAATGCAAGTGCTTTCACTACGCGATCTGTGCCTTCTGCGAGGCGACTTCCAAAAAAATGAAGCCATTGAATTGTTGTGAATTAATTTCGCGATCGCGATGGTGTTTACTGATATTCCCGTAAAAGAAGGCGAAAAACACGTTACAATAGCCGGGTACTGGATTTTCGTGAGACAGGAAGAAGATGGACATTAACAACAAAGCCCGCATTCATTGGGCATGCCGCCGTGGTATGCGCGAACTCGATATTTCAATCATGCCGTTTTTCGAACATGAGTACGACAGCTTAAGCGATGACGAAAAACGCATCTTTGTTCGTCTGCTGGAATGTGACGATCCGGACCTGTTTAACTGGCTGATGAATCACGGTAAACCGGCCGATGCAGAACTGGAAATGATGGTCCGACTCATCCAGACACGGAACCGGGAACGTGGTCCTGTGGCAATCTGATTTGCGCGTCTCCTGGCGCGCACAGTGGCTTTCCTTGCTGATTCATGGGCTGGTTGCCGCTGTTATTTTACTCATGCCCTGGCCACTCAGTTACACCCCGTTATGGATGGTGTTACTTTCGCTGGTGGTGTTTGATTGCGTTCGCAGCCAGCGGCGTATTAATGCTCGCCAGGGGGAAATTCGCTTGTTGATGGACGGGCGTTTGCGTTGGCAAGGGCAGGAGTGGAGCATCGTCAAAGCACCGTGGATGATTAAGAGCGGCATGATGCTGCGTTTACGTTCTGATGGCGGTAAACGGCAACATTTATGGCTGGCAGCCGACAGCATGGACGAAGCTGAATGGCGGGATTTACGGCGGATTTTGTTGCAACAAGAGACGCAAAGATAAAGATGACGGCAAAGCATATGCGCTAAGCCGTCAGTGAGATCAGGCGTAATGCTCTGCCATTTCGTTGAGGATTTGCTCGCACCAGCTCTGAATACGCTCGTCGCTAAGGTCATACTGGTTAGTTTCATCCAGCGCCAGACCCACGAACAGTTGCCCGTCAGCAATCACCGGTTTCGGGCTGGTAAATTCATATCCTTCCGTTGGCCAGTAGCCGACGAACTTCACGCCTTTGGTCGAGAGTTTGTCATGCAGCATACCGAGCGCATCGAGGAACCACTCGCCGTATCCCAGTTGATCGCCAAGCCCATACAGCGCAACAATTTTACCTTCAAGGTTCAGGTCGTCGAGCTGATCCCAGACGGCTTCCCAGTCTTCCTGGATTTCACCAAAATCCCAGGTCGGGATACCCAGAATGAGCACATCGTACTGCTCCATTAATTTCGGGGAGTCGTCCTTGAGGTTATGTAAGGTCACCAGTTCTGGGCCGATAATATCGCGGATTTTTTCTGCCGCCATTTCGGTGTAACAGGTGCTGGAACCGTAAAAAAGACCCATATTCATAACGTAAGCTTCTCGATTCTGCTGTGGCTTTTGCAGCTAGTGTATCAGAATCGCTTTAGTCACGGCACAATAAGGCATAATGGATCAAATGAGTGACCATAAGGGGCGCAAGTGAAACAGGATCTGGCACGCATCGAGCAGTTTCTTGATGCTCTGTGGCTGGAAAAAAATCTGGCTGAAAATACGTTGAACGCTTACCGTCGCGATCTGTCAATGATGGTGGAGTGGTTGCATCACCGCGGGTTGACGCTGGCGACGGCGCAAAGTGACGATTTGCAGGCATTACTGGCAGAACGGCTGGAGGGCGGGTATAAAGCCACCAGCTCAGCGCGTTTGCTGAGTGCAGTGCGCCGATTGTTCCAGTATCTTTATCGCGAAAAGTTTCGTGAAGACGATCCCAGTGCGCATCTCGCTTCACCGAAATTGCCCCAGCGTTTGCCAAAAGATTTAAGCGAAGCGCAGGTCGAACGTTTATTACAGGCACCATTAATTGATCAGCCACTGGAGCTACGCGATAAAGCCATGCTTGAAGTGTTGTATGCTACCGGGCTGCGTGTCTCTGAACTGGTCGGACTGACAATGAGTGATATCAGCCTGCGTCAGGGCGTAGTGCGGGTCATTGGTAAAGGCAACAAAGAGCGCCTGGTACCGTTAGGTGAAGAGGCGGTTTACTGGCTGGAAACCTATCTGGAACATGGGCGTCCGTGGCTGCTGAATGGTGTGTCAATTGACGTGTTGTTTCCCAGCCAGCGTGCGCAGCAGATGACGCGACAGACCTTCTGGCACCGCATTAAACATTATGCTGTGCTGGCGGGTATCGACAGCGAAAAGCTGTCACCGCATGTATTGCGTCACGCTTTTGCCACCCATTTATTAAATCATGGTGCGGATTTACGCGTGGTGCAGATGCTACTGGGCCACAGCGACCTCTCCACCACGCAAATTTATACGCATGTCGCTACCGAGCGTCTGCGGCAACTTCATCAACAGCATCACCCGCGGGCGTGATGTCTGAAAAGAACGGGAAGATTTATGAAGAAAGGTTTTATGTTGTTTACTTTGTTAGCGGCGTTTTCAGGTTTTGCTCAGGCTGATGACGCGGCAATTCAACAAACGTTAGCCAAAATGGGCATCAAAAGCAGCGATATTCAGCCCGCGCCCGTAGCTGGCATGAAGACAGTTCTGACTAACAGCGGCGTGTTGTACATCACCGATGATGGTAAACATATCATTCAGGGGCCAATGTATGACGTTAGCGGCACGGCTCCGGTCAATGTCACCAATAAGATGCTGTTAAAGCAGTTGAATGCGCTTGAAAAAGAGATGATCGTTTATAAAGCGCCGCAGGAAAAACACGTCATCACCGTGTTTACTGATATTACCTGTGGTTACTGCCACAAACTGCATGAGCAAATGGCAGACTATAACGCGCTGGGGATCACCGTGCGTTATCTTGCTTTCCCGCGCCAGGGGCTGGACAGCGATGCAGAGAAAGAAATGAAAGCTATCTGGTGTGCGAAAGATAAAAACAAAGCGTTTGATGATGTGATGGCAGGTAAAAGCGTCGCACCAGCCAGCTGCGACGTGGATATTGCCGACCATTACGCACTTGGCGTCCAGCTTGGCGTTAGCGGTACTCCGGCAGTTGTGCTGAGCAATGGCACACTTGTTCCGGGTTACCAGCCGCCGAAAGAGATGAAAGAATTCCTCGACGAACACCAAAAAATGACCAGCGGTAAATAATTCGCGTGAAACAACAGATACAACTTCGTCGCCGTGAAGTCGATGAAACGGCAGACTTGCCCGCTGAATTGCCTCCCTTGCTGCGCCGTTTATACGCCAGCCGGGGCGTGCGCAGTGCGCAAGAACTGGAACGCAGTGTTAAAGGTATGTTGCCCTGGCAGCAACTGAGCGGCGTCGAAAAGGCCGTTGAGATCCTTTACAACGCTTTTCGCGAAGGAACGCGGATTATTGTGGTCGGCGATTTTGACGCCGACGGCGCGACCAGCACGGCTCTAAGCGTGCTGGCGATGCGCTCGCTTGGTTGCAGCAATATCGACTATCTGGTACCAAACCGTTTCGAAGACGGTTACGGCTTAAGCCCGGAAGTAGTCGATCAGGCCCATGCCCGTGGCGCGCAGTTAATTGTCACGGTGGATAACGGTATTTCCTCCCATGCGGGCGTTGAACACGCTCGCTCGTTGGGCATTCCGGTTATTGTTACCGATCACCATTTGCCGGGCGAAACATTACCCGCAGCGGAAGCGATCATTAACCCTAACTTGCGCGACTGTAATTTCCCGTCGAAATCACTGGCAGGCGTGGGTGTGGCGTTTTATCTGATGCTGGCGCTGCGCACCTTTTTGCGCGATCAGGGCTGGTTTGATGAGCGCGGCATCGCAATTCCTAACCTGGCAGAACTGCTGGATCTGGTAGCGCTGGGGACAGTAGCGGACGTCGTGCCGCTGGACGCTAATAATCGCATTCTGACCTGGCAGGGGATGAGTCGCATCCGTGCCGGAAAGTGTCGTCCGGGGATTAAAGCGCTGCTGGAAGTGGCAAATCGCGATGCGCAAAAACTCGCCGCCAGCGATTTAGGTTTTGCGCTGGGGCCACGTCTCAATGCTGCCGGGCGACTGGACGATATGTCCGTCGGTGTGGCGCTGTTGCTGTGCGACAACATCGGCGAAGCGCGCGTGCTGGCAAATGAACTCGATGCGCTAAATCAGACGCGAAAAGAGATCGAACAAGGAATGCAGATTGAAGCCTTGACCCTGTGCGAGAAACTGGAGCGAAGTCGCGACACGCTACCCGGCGGGCTGGCAATGTATCACCCCGAATGGCATCAGGGCGTTGTCGGTATTCTGGCTTCGCGCATCAAAGAGCGTTTTCACCGTCCGGTTATCGCCTTTGCGCCAGCAGGTGATGGTACGCTGAAAGGTTCCGGTCGCTCCATTCAGGGGCTGCATATGCGTGATGCGCTGGAGCGATTAGACACACTCTACCCCGGTATGATGCTGAAGTTTGGCGGTCATGCGATGGCGGCGGGTTTGTCGCTGGAAGAGGATAAATTCGAACTCTTTCAACAACGGTTTGGCGAGCTGGTTACCGAGTGGCTGGACCCTTCGCTATTGCAAGGCGAAGTGGTGTCAGACGGCCCGTTAAGCCCGGCCGAAATGACCATGGAAGTGGCGCAGCTGCTGCGCGATGCTGGCCCGTGGGGGCAGATGTTCCCGGAGCCGCTGTTTGATGGTCATTTCCGTCTGCTGCAACAGCGGCTGGTGGGCGAACGTCATTTGAAAGTCATGGTCGAACCGGTCGGCGGCGGTCCGCTGCTGGATGGTATTGCTTTTAATGTCGATACCGCCCTCTGGCCGGATAACGGCGTGCGCGAAGTGCAACTGGCTTACAAGCTCGATATCAACGAGTTTCGCGGCAACCGCAGCCTGCAAATTATCATCGACAATATCTGGCCAATTTAGCGTCATCTTCTCTATAAAAAAGAGCGTGGATTGGGTACAATCCCGCTCTTATCACCGCATTTTGACTAGCTCAATAAAAGAAATCAGACCATGTTTGAAATTAATCCGGTAAATAATCGCATTCAGGACCTCACGGAACGCTCCGACGTTCTTAGGGGGTATCTTTGACTACGACGCCAAGAAAGAGCGTCTGGAAGAAGTAAACGCCGAGCTGGAACAGCCGGATGTCTGGAACGAACCCGAACGCGCACAGGCGCTGGGTAAAGAGCGTTCCTCCCTCGAAGCCGTTGTCGACACCCTCGACCAAATGAAACAGGGGCTGGAAGATGTTTCTGGTCTGCTGGAACTGGCTGTAGAAGCTGACGACGAAGAAACCTTTAACGAAGCCGTTGCTGAACTCGACGCCCTGGAAGAAAAACTGGCGCAGCTTGAGTTCCGCCGTATGTTCTCTGGCGAATATGACAGCGCCGACTGCTACCTCGATATTCAGGCGGGGTCTGGCGGTACGGAAGCACAGGACTGGGCGAGCATGCTTGAGCGTATGTATCTGCGCTGGGCAGAATCGCGTGGTTTCAAAACTGAAATCATCGAAGAGTCGGAAGGTGAAGTGGCGGGTATTAAATCCGTGACGATCAAAATCTCCGGCGATTACGCTTACGGCTGGCTGCGTACAGAAACTGGCGTTCACCGCCTGGTGCGTAAAAGCCCGTTTGACTCCGGCGGTCGTCGCCACACATCGTTCAGCTCTGCGTTTGTTTACCCGGAAGTTGATGATGATATTGATATCGAAATCAACCCGGCGGATCTGCGCATTGACGTTTATCGCGCGTCCGGCGCGGGCGGTCAGCACGTTAACCGTACCGAATCTGCGGTGCGTATTACCCACATCCCAACCGGGATCGTGACCCAATGCCAGAACGACCGTTCCCAGCACAAGAACAAAGACCAGGCCATGAAGCAGATGAAAGCGAAGCTTTATGAACTGGAGATGCAGAAGAAAAATGCCGAGAAACAGGCGATGGAAGATAACAAATCCGACATCGGCTGGGGCAGCCAGATTCGTTCTTATGTCCTTGATGACTCCCGCATTAAAGATCTGCGTACCGGGGTAGAAACCCGCAACACGCAGGCCGTGCTGGACGGCAGCCTGGATCAATTTATCGAAGCAAGTTTGAAAGCAGGGTTATGAGGAACCAACATGTCTGAACAACACGCACAGGGCGCTGACGCGGTAGTCGATCTTAACAATGAACTGAAAACGCGTCGTGAGAAGCTGGCGAACCTGCGCGAGCAGGGGATTGCCTTCCCGAACGATTTCCGTCGCGATCATACCTCTGACCAATTGCACGCAGAATTCGACGGTAAAGAGAACGAAGAACTGGAAGCGCTGAACATCGAAGTCGCCGTTGCTGGCCGCATGATGACCCGCCGTATTATGGGTAAAGCGTCTTTCGTTACCCTGCAGGATGTGGGTGGCCGCATTCAGCTGTACGTTGCCCGTGACGATCTGCCGGAAGGCGTTTACAACGAGCAGTTCAAAAAATGGGACCTCGGTGACATCCTCGGCGCGAAAGGTAAACTGTTCAAAACCAAAACCGGCGAACTGTCTATCCACTGTACCGAGCTGCGTCTGCTGACCAAAGCACTGCGTCCGCTGCCGGATAAATTCCACGGCTTGCAGGATCAGGAAGCGCGCTATCGTCAGCGTTATTTGGATCTCATCTCTAACGATGAATCCCGTAACACCTTTAAAGTACGCTCGCAGATCCTCTCTGGTATTCGCCAGTTCATGGTGAACCGCGGCTTTATGGAAGTTGAAACGCCGATGATGCAGGTGATCCCTGGCGGTGCCGCTGCGCGTCCGTTTATCACCCACCATAACGCGCTGGATCTCGACATGTACCTGCGTATCGCGCCGGAACTGTACCTCAAGCGTCTGGTGGTCGGTGGCTTCGAGCGTGTATTCGAAATCAACCGTAACTTCCGTAACGAAGGTATCTCCGTACGTCATAACCCAGAGTTCACCATGATGGAACTCTACATGGCTTACGCAGATTACAAAGATCTGATCGAGCTGACCGAATCGCTGTTCCGTACTCTGGCACAGGATATTCTCGGTAAGACGGAAGTGACCTACGGCGACGTGACGCTGGACTTCGGTAAACCGTTCGAAAAACTGACCATGCGTGAAGCGATCAAGAAATATCGCCCGGAAACCGACATGGCGGATCTGGATAACTTCGACTCTGCGAAAGCGATTGCTGAATCTATCGGTATCCACGTTGAGAAGAGCTGGGGTCTGGGCCGTATCGTTACCGAGATCTTCGAAGAAGTGGCAGAAGCACATCTGATTCAGCCGACCTTCATTACTGAATATCCGGCAGAAGTTTCTCCGCTGGCGCGTCGTAACGACATTAACCCGGAAATCACAGACCGCTTTGAGTTCTTCATCGGTGGTCGTGAAATCGGTAACGGCTTTAGCGAGCTGAATGACGCGGAAGATCAGGCGCAACGCTTCCTGGATCAGGTTGCCGCGAAAGACGCAGGTGACGACGAAGCGATGTTCTACGATGAAGATTACGTTACCGCACTGGAACATGGCTTACCGCCGACAGCAGGTCTGGGGATTGGCATCGACCGTATGGTAATGCTGTTCACCAACAGCCATACCATCCGCGACGTTATTCTGTTCCCGGCGATGCGTCCGGTAAAATAAGCATTACGTTATGCTCACAACCCCGGCAAATGTCGGGGTTTTTTAATTGTGCTGCGCGAAAGCAGACAACAATTTTCTTGCTTCACTATTGGCTGCCTGCATCACCATCCACGGACTGAACGCCCACGGTGTGGCATCAATACCGTGTAATACATCTGCTAAATCACACCATTGATAATCCATCACTTCATCATCGTTGATCTGTAACGCACTGGTGGTGCGTGCGGCAAATACCGGACACACTTCATTTTCCACAATGCCATTCGGATCGGTGGCGCGATAGCGAAAGTCAGGATAGATAGATTCAGGAGGCGTAATTTCCACGCCAAGCTCATAACGGCAACGGCGGATCACCGCGTCTTCGTTGCTTTCTCCCAGTTGTGGGTGCCCACAAACCGAGTTAGTCCACACGCCAGGCCACGCTTTTTTGCTCAGTGCGCGGCGGGTAACTAATAATTGTCCTTTGGCATTAAACAGCCAACTGGAGAACGCGAGATGTAAGCGGGTGTCTGCCGTGTGTGCGGCATACTTTTCCAGCGTACCCGTGGGAACTCCCTGTGCATTCAATAAAATGACGTGTTCCGTTTGCATAATTTCTCACATGTAATTCTGATCACTCATCATTATAGATAATTGAAGAGTGAAATGATTAACCAAGTGAGCGTTTATCGACAACCGCCCGTTTTGAGCGGATGCCGACAGGTAAAAACCATTTAAAAAAGTAGCATCATATATTTGAAGCGACTTTCAATGGCCATTGCAACACAGTCAGAAATGACAGGAATAGAGAGAGTAAAAAGCAACAGCAGACTGAATATAGCGCGCATTAAAAAATTCATATTATTCTCCATGCTCATTTTTCTTCAGCTTGCGCATCAGAAGCCACATACGTACTGTCCTGACTTTTAAATCTTTATCAGAGACGGATTCCTTCACCAGGTCAGCATGATGCTGATAGCCATTAAAGAAGACATTCAGCACAACGGCGCTAAGGGTTGCGAGCATAATGCCGCTATGCAGCAACGGTTGCAGTACGGCCGGTAACTTAGAAAAGAAATCGTGAGAGAGCGTCGGAGTCATGCCAACGCCGAGACTGATCGCCACAATATAGAGGTTGTAACGGTTGGTGGTGTAGTTACAGCGCGACAGAATTCGAATCCCTGTCGCCAGTACCATGCCGAACATCACCAGCCCAGCACCGCCCAGCACAAATTGCGGAATGGAGGCGACCAGCACCGCCATTTTTGGCACCATGCCAAACAGGATTAATATAATTCCCGAAGAAATACACACCCAGCGGCTATGAACGCGCGTCACGCTAACCAGGCCAACGTTTTGTGAAAATGACGTGTGGGGGAAGCTGTTAAACGTTCCGCCTATCATTGTCCCTACGCCATCGACACGCAGCCCGCGAATAATATCGTGTGAAGAGAGTTTACGACCGACTATTTCACCCAGTGCCAAGAACATCCCCATCGACTCGATAAACACGATGATTAACACGGCAGTCATGGTCAGAATGGAAACGGGATCGAAAATCGGCATACCAAATGACATCGGCGTGACAATCGCAAACCATGAAGCATCATGTAGCCCGGATAAATTGACTTCATTCATCATCCACGAAAGTAAAAAGCCAAATACAATCCCCAGTAATACGGCGACGTTGGACATAAATCCTTTCGCATAGCGAGTAATGAGCAAGATAAAAATTAAGACAGCAAAGGAGATACCTAAATAAACGGGATTACCATATTGCGGATTCCCTTTACCTCCGGCGGCCCAGTCAATACCCACCTGAATGATGCTAAGCCCAATAGAAGTAATAACCACACCGGTAACCAGTGGCGGGAATAAAGGCATCAAGCGACCGATAAGTGGCGCTAATAATGTGGTGATAAAACCCGCGGCGATAGTGGCACCAAATATCCCCAGCAGGCCGATATCCGGGTTCATCCCAATGGCTATCATTGGTGTTACAGCAGCAAAGGTCACCGACATAATCACCGGCAGGCGGATCCCCATAAAGCGGCCGATACCGATACATTGCAATAATGTGACGATCCCGCAGCAAAAGAGATCCGAGCTAATGAGCATCGCAATAGCTTCTTTTGAGAGGCCCAGTCGGTCACCAATCATAAGAGGAACAGCGACTGCACCTGCGTACATGACAAGGACGTGTTGCAGACCGAGTATGATCAGCTTTCCTGGTGATAATATGCGGTCAACCTCATCAGTTGGGCGGTCTTGCCCAGAAGATGAGGGAAGTTGGGAATCTATGGCGCTCATCAGTGTTTCTCCTTTCGCCCGCCAGAGTAAAAAGCAACCGTTTACGTTAATGAAACTGTCTAAACACATGCTCGTGGAGTGCCAGTTTTTGCGAGGAAGGGGAGTTAGAGACAGGAATTGCGGAGGCAATCACATAATCGTGGTTAAACCACGAAAATGAGAAGAGAACCTGACAATGGAATTATCTGTAATTTTCTCATATTGATATTTCATTAATCATTCTGGCATGTCGCACTCTCGCATTTAATCGTTTTTATCTGGATAGCGCTCTTTTGATCGGCAATGTTGAAATAATGAAAGCGGCATAGATTGAGGGGCAATAATTTGAACTCAGTCGCAAAATTATAATTAAAACGGTCATGCTACCTAATATATGCCCGTTTATTGCATCGCGAAATTTGAGAAGACATAACTCATTAAATGAAAGGGATGCAAATGAATAAGTTTATCGCTGCTGAAGCTGCGGAATGTATAGGCTGTCATGCTTGTGAAATTGCCTGTGCGGTGGCACACAATCAAGAAAACTGGCCGCTGAGTCACAGTGACTTTCGACCGCGTATCCACGTTGTAGGGAAAGGCCAGGCTGCGAATCCGGTGGCCTGCCATCACTGCAACAATGCCCCTTGCGTTACGGCTTGTCCGGTTAATGCTCTGACTTTCCAGTCCGATAGCGTACAACTGGACGAGCAAAAATGTATTGGCTGTAAAAGATGCGCAATCGCTTGCCCCTTTGGCGTCGTTGAGATGGTCGATACGATTGCGCAGAAATGCGACCTTTGTAACCAGCGCAGTTCCGGCACGCAAGCCTGTATTGAAGTCTGCCCAACACAGGCGTTACGACTGATGGACGATAAAGGGTTACAGTGGATAAAGGTGGCTCGCCAGCGCAAAACGGCAGCAGGAAAAGCGTCATCAGACGCTCAGCCATCTCGCAGTGCAGCGTTGCTCCCCGTTAACTCGCGTAAAGGCGCAGATAAAATTTCAGCGAGTGAACGGAAAACCCACTTTGGCGAAATATATTGCGGGCTGGATCCACTGCAAGCGACTTATGAGAGTGACCGCTGTGTTTATTGTGCCGAAAAAGCTAACTGCAACTGGCATTGCCCGCTGCATAACGCTATTCCGGATTACATCCGTCTGGTACAGGAAGGAAAGATTATTGAAGCGGCAGAACTTTGCCACCAGACCAGTTCCTTACCAGAAATTTGCGGCAGGGTATGTCCACAGGACCGTCTTTGTGAAGGCGCATGTACTTTGAAAGATCACTCGGGCGCAGTCTCTATCGGTAATCTGGAACGCTACATCACCGATACCGCGCTGGCGATGGGCTGGCGTCCCGATGTCAGCAAAGTTGTTCCCCGTAGCGAAAAAGTGGCGGTGATTGGCGCTGGGCCAGCAGGGTTAGGGTGTGCTGATATTCTGGCGCGCGCGGGAGTTCAGGTTGATGTCTTTGATCGCCATCCAGAAATTGGCGGTATGCTGACTTTTGGCATTCCTCCTTTCAAACTCGATAAAACGGTATTAAGCCAGCGGCGAGAGATATTCACCGCAATGGGAATCGACTTTCATCTTAACTGTGAAATTGGCCGCGATATTACCTTTAGCGATTTAACTTCTGAATATGATGCAGTTTTCATCGGCGTGGGGACTTACGGGATGATGCGAGCAGATCTGCCGCATGAAGATGCGCCCGGTGTCATTCAGGCTCTACCGTTCCTGACTGCCCATACCCGCCAGCTCATGGGATTGCCGGAGTCTGAAGAGTATCCGCTGACGGACGTGGAAGGTAAGCGAGTCGTGGTATTGGGCGGTGGCGATACGACAATGGACTGTTTGCGGACTTCCATCCGCCTCAATGCCGCCAGCGTGACCTGCGCGTATCGTCGTGATGAAGTCAGTATGCCGGGCTCGCGCAAAGAGGTGGTTAATGCGCGCGAGGAAGGTGTCGAGTTTCAGTTCAATGTTCAACCGCAATATATCGCTTGTGACGAAGATGGGCGTTTAACTGCGGTGGGCCTGATTCGTACCGCCATGGGTGAGCCGGGGCCGGATGGTCGCCGTCGTCCTCGTCCGGTAGCGGGTTCAGAGTTTGAATTGCCCGCCGATGTTCTGATTATGGCCTTTGGTTTCCAGGCGCATGCCATGCCGTGGTTGCAGGGCAGCGGAATTAAACTCGATAAATGGGGCCTGATTCAAACCGGTGACGTCGGGTATTTACCTACCCAGACGCATCTGAAAAAAGTCTTTGCTGGTGGTGATGCAGTTCATGGCGCGGATCTGGTTGTCACTGCAATGGCCGCAGGAAGGCAGGCGGCGCGCGATATGTTAACTCTGTTTGATACGAAGGCATCGTGATGAAATCGTTAATTATCGTTAATCCGGCTGACTGTATTGGCTGCCGTACTTGTGAAGTAGCCTGTGTGGTCGCTCACCCTTCAGAACAGGAGTTGAATGCCGATGTCTTTTTACCCCGGCTGAAGGTACAGCGACTGGACAGCATCAGTGCGCCGGTGATGTGCCATCAGTGTGAAAACGCCCCTTGTGTTGGCGCTTGCCCCGTGGGGGCGCTGACGATGGGCGAGCAGGTGGTGCAGACCAATTCTGCCCGTTGTATTGGCTGTCAGAGTTGCGTCAGTGCGTGCCCGTTTGGAATGATCACCATTCAGTCTTTGCCGGGGGATACCCGGCAACAAATCGTGAAATGCGATCTCTGTGAACAGCGGGAAGAGGGGCCAGCCTGCGTTGAATCTTGCCCAACACAGGCGCTGCAGTTGCTTACTGAAAGAGAACTCAGGCGAGTCCGCCAGCAGCGTATTGTTGCCAGCGGTGAGAATCCTCTGTGAAAGAAATCTCCGCGCTGAAAGGCGCGGAGAATCTATTAGATTGCCCAACCACCCGCGTAAAATGCGACCAGTGCGGCAGTAATGATCACCGTACCAATATTCAGCTTTTGCCATTCGCGTGCAAAGACGCGGCCTACGACCAGTGTCACAAAGCCCAGCATAATACCGGTAACGATATTACAAGTCAGAACGATGAACACGGCACACACCAGGCCAGCCATAGCGTCAATAAAATCATTGAAATCCAGCTTCGAGACGTTACTTAACATCAGCAAACCCACGTACATCAGAGCGGGTGCAGTGGCGTAACCAGGGATCAAAAATGACAGCGGTGATAAGAACAGAATCAGCAGGAATAACGCCCCCACTACGGTTGCGGTCAACCCTGTTTTACCCCCGGCGGCGGTTCCTGCCGCTGATTCGATATAAACCGCTGCGGGCGCTGCGCCCACCAGACCGGAGAATATTGAACTTACTGAGTCACTGGTCAGGGCTTTGCCGCCGTTGATGATCTGGTTGTCTTTATCCAACAAATTCGCCTGACCGGCGACGGCACGGATGGTGCCAGTGGCGTCGAACACTGCGGTCATCACCAATGCCAGTACACTCGGAAGTACGGTTGGCTGGAGTGCGCCCATAATATCGAGGCTGAAAATCAGAGACTTACCATCTTCGCCAGTCAGACTTGGCATCGCCACCAGACCGTGGTATTTCACCGCTGGGTCAAAGATTAAGCCGATAATCGAAATTGCGATAATCACCAACAAGATCCCGCCGGGTACGCGGCACTTCTCCAGACCGAAGATGACCGCCAGCCCCAGCAAGCTCATCATCACCGGGAAGGAGGTAAACGCACCGAGCGCCACTGGCAAGCCTTCAATCGGGTTTTTGATAACCATACCCACACCGTTAGCAGCAATCAGCAGCAGAAACAGGCCGATACCGATACCTGTACCGTGAGCGATACCCATCGGTAAATTACGTAAGATCCAGGTACGCACACCGGTTACGGAAATAGCGGTGAAGATGACGCCCATCAGAAAGACCGCGCCCAGTGCGACAGGAACGCTAATTTGTTGCCCGAGTACCAGACTGAATGCGGTAAATGCCGTCAAGGAAATCGCACAACCAATCGCCATTGGCAAATTGGCCCACAACCCCATCAGCAACGAGCCGAAGCCCGCGACCAGACAGGTGGCAACAAACACAGCTGCGGGAGGAAAACCTGCTTTGCCCAGCATTCCCGGAACGACGATAACGGAATAAACCATGGCCAGAAAGGTCGTTAAGCCAGCCAGTACTTCCTGACGAACGGTACTGCCACGAGCGGTAATTTTAAAATAATTATCCAGCGCGCCCTGTGGCTTTGGTGCGTCCGGTGTTTGTAGGATGTCTCCAGACATAATGATGTCCTCACGAGGATGTTAAAGTTTTATTATTAGTTGCGTTCGTACACCAGACGACCATCAACGTAGGTGCGGTAGATCGAACGGTCATCGCCCAACGTCATCATCACGAACAATTTGTCGACTAAAGAAACAGAGTTGTCATAGCGCAGCTGCTGTAGCGGAGTGGCGGTGGGTTCCATCACCACGAAATCAGCCTCTTTGCCAGGTAAAAAGTTGCCAATCAAATCGTCAAGGCCCAGAGATTTCGCTCCGCCGAGCGTGGCCAGGTAAAACGCTTCATATGCCGAGAGGCGATAGCCTTGTAATTGCAATACTTTGTAGGCTTCGTTCAGCGTTTGCAGCATGTTGAAAGTGGTTCCGGCACCGATATCCGTTCCCATGCCCACTTTAACTTTCTTCTGCCATGCTTTTTTCAAGTTGAATAAGCCGCTGCCGAGGTAAAGGTTGGAGGTCGGACAGAAAGCAATGCTGGATTTGGTTTCGCTGAGACGATCCCACTCTTTTTCTTCGAGATGGACGCAGTGAGCAAAGACACAGTTTTTACCGGTCAGGCCGTACTGATGGTAAACATCCAGATAACCATCATGGTCAGGATAAAGCGATTTCACCCAGGCAATTTCATCTTTGTTTTCACAGAGATGGGTATGTACCCACGTATCCGGATATTCTTCTTTCAGGCGTTGCGCCATCGCCATCTGTTCAGGAGATGAGGTCGGGGCGAAGCGTGGCGTAATCGCATATAGCAGACGACCATTTTTGTGCCAGCGTTCAATCAGTTCTTTGCTTTGGTGATAGCTGCTTTCGGCAGTGTCGAGCAGATAATCCGGTGCGTTGCGGTCCATCATCACCTTACCGGCAATCATACGCATATTGATATGACTGGCGGCTTCAAACAGCGCATCAACAGATTGCGGATGAACAGTGCCAAACACCAGCGCCGTGGTGGTTCCGTTACGTAAAAGCTGCTTGATGAAGAATGCCGACATTTCGCGGGCGTACTCTAAATCCTCATAACGACGTTCAGTAGGGAAGGTGTGTTTATTCAACCACTCCAGCAATTGTTCACCATAGGCCCCCACCATTTCACTTTGCGGATAATGGATATGTGTATCGACAAAGCCCGGTACTATCAGTTTGCCGCGATAGTCGCGCACGCGAATAGTGTCAGGAATTTGATGCTTTCCGTCTTCCCATTCGCCAAACCATTCCACTTTTCCCTGTTTAATGAGTAATAAACCATCCTCAATAAACCGCAGCGCAGAGGCAATCTCTTCCGGGTTATCGACCGTACGGGTGACATCAATAAAACTGCCTCGTACCGCTTTCAACGTGTGTTCTCCTGACATCATTGACTCCTTTACTGTTAATCCATCTCTTCCGCTGAGGTAATACCAGGCAGAACGTTTTCCTGTCGGTAGCCACCAGGGAGGATAATATTTAATAAAATCGCAGTTAACCCGCCAGCACAAATAGGGTTTTCAACTAGTACATAAATAGAGGCTGGCAATATTTTAAAAATTTCGGGATCGTAGGAGACGCCAAGTCCTAAACCTAAAGAAGTGGCGACAATAAGTGTTTCTCGGCGCTTTAAACCGTTGGTGATGATTATGCGAATCCCAGCGATGGCAATCATGGAAAACATCAACGTCATTGCGCCTCCCAGAACTGCCGAGGGAATGGTCGTGAAGAAGCCGCCAATCATCGGAAACAAACCGAGGATAACCAGCATTACCGCGATGGTTCGCCCGACATAACGTGAAGCGACGCCAGTCATCTGAATAACCCCATTATTTTGCGCAAACGTGGTTAAGGGTAATGACCCGACAGCGGAGGCGATAACAGAAACCAGACCGTCTGCCAGCACGCCGCCTTTCAGTCGGGACTGATACTCTTCTCCCTGAATGGGTCGGCGGGAAACCATTGCCGTGGCGGTGATATCGCCGACTGCTTCCAGCACGCTAAGCAGATAAATCGTGCCAACCACCAGGAACTGATGGAAGCTAAAACTAAAGCCGTATTTGAACGGATGCGGGATGGTGATTAACGGCAAATTGCGCATACTGCTGAAATCCACCATGCCCAGGCATAACGATGCGATATAGCCGACACATAGCCCAATGGCGATCCCTCCCATGCGTAGCAACGGACTGCGACAGCAGTTAAAGCCGATCACCACAATTAAAACCAATAAACCAACGCCGAGATGTTCGTAATTGCCGAACGTACCGCTGCTTTTGGCTGCAAATCCTCCACCAAAATCGATAATGCCGACTTTAATCAGGCTTAAGCCGATCATCAGTACCACAATACCGCTGACGGTAGGCGTAATAACCCGACGTAAATAGGGCAAGATAAATGAAGATCCGACAACCAGAAATGCGCCAACGAAGGAGACGCCGAGAAGCGACGACATGATTAACTCTTCGTGAAAACCGTCGCTTTTCATGCTGCTGCCCAGCGCAATCATGACCGTAACAAATGAAAAATTGACTGACTGAATTGAGAGTAGGCCAGAACCGACGATGCCGTAGCGGTTTACTTGTAACCAGGTACCAATACCAGAGGCGATCATCGCCATAGAAACAAGATAGGCAGTTGTTTCAGCGGAAAGCTGTAAGGCCGCCCCCACGATTAACGCGGGGGTTACCATCGGAACGAAAATTGCCAACAGATGGGTAATGGCACCAACGAGAGCCTGATGAAAGGGAGGGCGATCCTCCAGTTCAAATATAAGGTCAGAACCTGCATTGTTTATATCAGACATCCCTTCACTCCTTTTAAAGTAAATTTGATCATCTGAATTAGTAAAATAAATTCCCACGAATTTGGGGCGCAGGACGCCTTGAGAACGGCTTATCTCATTTTCGCAGTCACTATTTAGTCATCGTCCAAACAGAGAAACAGGCCGCCGAAGCGGCCATTTATTATTTATATTTTTTCCAGCGCAGTGAGTATTTTCTCCGGTGTGAAATGCCATTCGCGTAACCAGATGCCGCATGCATCGTGAATTGCGGTAGCAATCGCCGGAGCTGCGCCATTTACACCGATTTCCGAGATCGATTTCGCCCCGAACGGGCCGACTTTATCGTCGCTCGGCACCAGCACAGCGCGGAAATCACGCGGAATGTCACCAATTTTCGGTGCGCCGTAACTGCGTAAATCACGCGTTAACGGGTGACCTTCGGCGTCATAAATGATCTCTTCGCTCATACTGTGGCCGATAGCTCGCAGGGTAGCACCGTAGATTTGTCCCAATGCTAATTCCGGGTTGACCGGTGTACCGCAGTCCAGCAAGGCGTAGAATTTATCCAGGCGGATTTCACCCGTACGCGTGTTGACGGCAACTTCAGCGAAGTTTGCGCCATACGGGAAGGCGAAATCAGGCGTGATATAACTGCCAGTTCCCACCAGTGAACCAAAGCCGGTGCCGGTTTCGCCTTTATGAGCAATATCCCCGAAGCTGACTTCGCCTTTCTTGCCGCGCACGACGCCCGGCGTTGCCAGTTGAACATCTGCCACTGCCTCACCCAACATTTGCGCGCCGTGGAACAGAATTTTCTCCCGCAGATTTTCCGCTGCCAAACGCGCCGCGTTACCTGAGAAGCAAGTACCGGACGAGGCATATGCGCCTTTATCAAACAACGCATGATCGGTATCACCGGAGATAACATGCACGTCCTGCGGTGGGCAGTGCAGCACTTCTGCTGCCAGTTTCGTCACTACAGTATCCAGACCAGTACCAATATCCGCACCGCCAGAATGAACGATAAAGGTGCCGTCCGATTCCAGTTTGATCATGCAGTTAGCCTGATCGATATCCGGGATACCCGATTTCTGCATGATAATGGCGACGCCGCGACCGATGTGCCAGTCACCATTTTGCGGTTTCGGTGACGACCATTGGATCATCTCGCGACCCTGACGCAGGATCTCTTCCAGTGCACAGCTGGCGGCGGAAGGAACGGAGGTCGGCGCTTTACCTTCACCGATTGCACCGAGAATTTTCAGCTCTTGCCCTTCGTGTACCCGGTTACGTTCGATAATTTCCAGTTGGTCGATCTGTAACTGTTCAGCCAGTTCCGCTAATGCCATGGTGATAGCGAAGTTACCTTTCGGTGCGCCATAACCCTGATAAGCACCATTTGGGCAAATGTTGCTGTAGTAGGTGGTGACCTGGAAATCGACGTTATCGCACGGATATAACGGCAGCGACAGCGCCGGTCCGTTACACGGTACGGTGAGTGAGTGGTTGCCGTAAGGGCCAGTGTTGGCGCGGAAATCCATCTTCACTGCCGTCAGGCGACCATCTTTTTTCGCTCCCAGTTTGACGGTGACTTTCGCGACGTGACGAGAGGTGTTAGCAATAAACTCTTCTTCACGGGTGTAGCGGAACAGTACCGGACGCCCGGTCACGCAGGTTGCCCAGGCGCACACTTCTTCCAGCAGGATGTCCTGTTTGGAACCAAAACCGCCGCCAACTCGCTCTTTAATGACATGAACTTTATGCTGTTTCATGCCCACGAGGCGCGCGACCTGGCGGCGTAAGTGCCATGGTACCTGGGTGGAGGCGTGGATAACCAGACGATCGCCGTCCATCCGGGTAAAGCAGATATGTGTTTCAGTCGGGCACTGCTGTGCCTGCGTTGAGTTATAGGTTCGCTCAATGATCACATCGGCATCGGCAAAGCCTTTGTCCATATCGCCAATATGACCATGAATACTGGCGGCGATATTTTTGCGAGGGCGAGAACCGATCGGGAAGTTGATGATCATATGCTCGCCGCGCTGGGCTGCATGGCTGTTATCGTCTTCCAGAGTATCTGGCACACCAGCAACATACACCACCGGTTCATCGTGCACGACAGGCGCATCTTCCGCCATTGCTTCGTCGATCGACATTACCGGCTTAAGCACTTCATATTCAACGTCGATGAGCTTCAGTGCTTCGAGCGCAATTTCTTCACTTTCTGCGACGACCGCAGCAACACGATCGCCGACGTGACGCATTTTCTTGCCGAACATACGGCGGTCAAGCGGTGACGGTTCCGGTGCGCTCTGACCACCCGGGGTATAGTAGATATCCGGGCAATTCAGGTGAGTAATAACGTGAACGACGCCCGGTAAGGCTTCAGCTTTGCTGACATCCAGATGAGTAATCAGTGCGTGAGCGTGTGGGCTACGTAACATTTTAATGACGCAGGCGTCAGCCGTTACGCGGTCTTCAACATAGCAGGGTTTCGCCTGCACCATTTTCGCGGCATCAGTTTTAGGATAATGCTTACCAATGACTTCTAGGTCGTCACGGAAAGTCGGAGCGATATCAATGGTGGCCTGCGGATTATTTTTACGTGCAACCGCCAGTTCAATGACCTGATAGTATTGCTGCCAGCCAGCATCGCGGCTGAACAAACCAGAAAGCGCGTCGTCGATCTCTTCGCGGGTAGGTGCGGCGATGCGATCGAGAAGATCGGTGATAATCAGAGCTGCAGCTGGATCGTTATAACCAGACTGCACCACGCCAACATCAACCATTGCCTGTTGAACCAGACTTAACTCGTTCCATTTGCCCAGAGATTCTGCGGTACGAATATCTGCCTTCTCTAACTGTGCGGCAATAAGCAAGGACGCGTTAACGATATTACCGTTAAAGATTATTGCGTCAGAACCAGCAAACCCGAAGCCATCATCACTGTTGCGTACAGAGTGCATTCCCATGTTAAACAACAGCTTTTGCACGTTTTCGCCTGGATTAACGGTTAGCTCCTGAGGCGCGCCATTTAAAGTAAAGTGGATGATCATACGGCTTCCTCCTCAGCCTGTTGGCAGTCGGCATACAGGTCGGCTACCAGAACTCCCGAGATATAGCGTTTATAGGCCACGCTGCCCCGCAAATCTTCCTGCGGGAAAATGGCGTTGGCGACAGCCTGTTCAAGTGCATTGCCTTCCAGATTTTGTTTTTCGACATCATGCAGACGCAGTGCTTTACTGGCGACGCCATCCAGCGCAATTCGCATACCGTCGTGGTCTGTCATTGCAACGGCTGCCGTCACGACGGTTAAACCTGCCTGAGAACGGCTAATTTTGCGGGTCGCACAGGTGCGATACGGATCTTTAATGATAATTTCGGTTAGCAGGCGATCGCATGGGCAGGCCAGGTAGTCCTCGATTGACAGCGTTTCGCCGTTGCCAAAAACCAGTTCAGCATCCAGTGCCAACAGGACGGGAAGCAGCACCGACTCTTCCTGGCGGGCGGCGATTTCACCACCAATGGTCGACTGATTACGAACATGGCGTGAGTAAACAAAACCGAGGGCTTCACGCAGCGCTGCAGGAATAAATCGCGCATCACGCAGTGGCTGCAAGCGAGACATTGCGCCAATCCGCAGTGCACCGTTATCCCAGTCAACCCAGTCCAGTTCCAGATCCTGTAAGGAAATGGCAATCTTTTTATCGGTACGGGTTGGTGTAGCATTGAGTTTGCTGCCCCCGGCGAACCAGACGGCTTCATCCTGGTAGCGGCGCTTCAGTTCCAGCGCCTGTTCGACAGAGTCGGGCCTGAAAAATTGTTCAATCATCTTCTTTCCTTATTTAACCCTCTTCCCTGCGGGAAGAGGGCATCTGTCATTTATGCCAGCGCATCCATCCGACGCCACATACTGGCAGCGGCTTTTCTGGCTTGTGCATAAATGGAATCGCAATCGAAGTTAAACTGACGGTCTTCATAGACCATCACACCATTGACCATTACGCTGTGAACGCTGCCTGAGCCCATACCGAAAGCGATATGCCCGGCGATATTGTCTGCCAGCAGCGGCGTCGGCGAGTTGTAATCGCAAATGGTTAAATCAGCTTTGTAACCGGCTTCCAGAAGCCCAAATTTCGCGCCAAAGTTGCGGCTCATCAGTTCGTTGCCATTAGTCAGGGCTTTGGCAAAACTGTCAGGCCACAGCGGACCACCCGCATCGCGATGTTTAAAGAAGGCAAATTTCATCTCTTCAAACATGTCCGAACCAATGCCGTCCGTTCCCAACGCCAGATTGCGGATGTCGCTAAGGTGATGGTTGTAGCCGACATGGTTGTTCATGTTTGAACGGGCGTTATGCACCAGGAACGCATCGCGCTGATTGAGTAGGGTGATGTCATCTTTCGACAAGTAAAGCCCATGAGCGACCAGCGTTTTGCTGTCGATGAGATCGAATTGCGCTAGTCGTGCCAGCAGGTCTTTGCCGTACCAGTGGTGACTGTAGGAAACGTCGTAAAGGTCTTCCGCAGCGTGAATATGCAAACCACGGCCTGTGGCTTTCACGGCTTCACGTAGCATCTCCAGACCGGCATCTGGCACGGTAAACGGCGCGTGAGCACCGATATGTGCTTCCACCAGATACGGCTCGGTTGCTGCTTTCTTCGCCTCATCAATCTGACGGGCGAAGCGGATGTTTTCTTCTACACCTTCCTGCAACTCTTTGATGCCGTTGTTACGGTCAGTAGTTTCAAAACAGGTCATCGCGCGCAGGCCAACTTTTAAAAATGCGTCGCGCAATGTGGAGAGCGACCCGCCGATATACGCCGGAGAGGCATGGTGATCGATAACCGATGTACATCCGCTCTTAATCGCTTCCAGGGAACAAATCAGCCCGCTGTAATAGAGCGACTCTTCATCAAGGGCGCGATCGAGCCGCCACCAGAGATTTTTCAGCGTTGAGATGAAATCCGGGCAGGGGGCGATGTTTGCCATAATTCCGCGGGAAAGCCCCGAGTAAAAATGGTTGTGCGAGCAGACAATTCCCGGCATCACAATCCGACCATGCATCTCTTTGTAGCTGGCATCGGGGTAGCGTTGCGTCAGGGCATCGCCGATAGCGACAATCACATCATTTTCGATGGCGATATCAACGCCTTCCTGCACTTTCGCCGGGTGTAACTGTACTGCGGTGACATTCTTCAGAATCAACATGATTACACCTCCACGCGGCCCAGCAGATAATGATGATGCTGGTGGACATGGCTGATGATGCGGCACATATCGTTCAGCTCCGGTGGTACGTTGTCGAACTGGCCTTCGCTGTCGATGTTCAGCACCCAGCTTTGGTTATTCAGACGTACGCGTACCCGACAATCTTCCATCAGGAAGCCTGGGTTGCTGCTGTTATCAAAGTCTTGCGACAGGCTGAAGACGGTGATTTTGTCTTTGTACGGTTTACCGTTCCACGGACAGAACTGAGCGCAGTTGCCGCATTCGTTACAGTAAGCGTCGAGGTGCAGCGTCTGGAAACGGTTCTGGAAGCCTGGGACCGCAATGGAGACGTTGGCGCGGTTCGGGCAGACATCCACACACTTGCTGCAAACGTAGTTACATTCGAGGCAGCGAGCGGCTTCCTGCGCGACAAACGCATCACGATCGTCACTGTTCACCAGCGTGATAGAGATATCGCCTTTACGTTGATAGATTTCCGCCGGATTGACGTTGTTCCAGTATTTATTGTTCTGGTGGGAACGGATATTTTCCCGACTAAGGATGGCATCGGTCGCCCGACGCGCGGTTCCGACAGCAGCGACAATGGAGGATGGTCCGCGCTGTACGTCGCCGATCATAAAGACGTCAGTCAGACGAGTTTCGCCATTATGGTCGACGTCTGGCCAGCCGTTTTTGTCCAGCGGTACGCCCATCGCATTCAGGGCTTCAGTATCCTGCTGTTCACCGATGGCGGTGATCAGACTGTCTACATGCAGTGTTACTGTTTCGTTGGTTTCAACCGGACGGCGACGACCTTTCTCATCGGGTTCGCCAAGCGACATAACGCGCAAGGTTAAGGTGCCATCAGCATCGAAACATTCCGGATTATTCAGGAAACGGAACTCCACGCCGTCGTGCAACGCTTCTTCATACTCTTCGCGCCATGCGGGCATCTCTTGCAGTGAACGACGGTAAACGATCGTTGCTTTTTCTACGCCTGGAACGCGTAACGCCGCACGAGCGCAGTCCATTGCGGTGTTACCCGCCCCGACAACGACCACATGTTTGCCCAGCTTGAGCGCTGTACCCTTGTTGTATTCACGCAGGAAGGGGAGTGATTTCCAGACATTTTGGTTGTCGCCCGCCAGTTTCACACCGCTATTTTTATCAGTGCCGGTGGCAATCAGAACATAGTGGAAGCCCTGATTTTTTAACTGTTCAACGGTCAAATCGGGTGAGCAGCCATACTCAAATTTCACGCCGTGAGCGGCAACAAAATCGATATCGTGCTGAATTAACTCTGCAGGAATACGGAACTGAGGAATGATATTTTTCACCACGCCGCCAGCATTGGCTTCGCGTTCAAACAGCGTAACCGGATGGCCCGCTCTGGCAAGGAAGTAACCTGCTGCCAGACCCGCCGGACCTGCACCAATCACGGCAACTGGATGGCGTGAACCAGAACCGGCTGGTTTGTGCCAGCGTTGCTTATATTCATCCCAACCTTTTTCCAGCGCGACTTTTTTCAGTTCGCGGATATTCAGCGCACTGTCGTAATCCAGGCGGGTACAGTTGTATTGGCACTGGTGATCGCAAATATGACCGGTAATGGCGGGCAGAGCGTTGCGTTGGTAGATGAGTTCCAGCGCGTCGGCATAGCGGTGTTCGCCAAGCAGACGGATGTATTCCGGAATATCTTGCTTGATAGCACAGGCAGTAACACAGGGGGCAACGTAGCAATCGGTCAGCGGCAGGTCTTCTGCCACTTCAATACGCTCTTCTGGCTTCCAGTGTTTCTGGGTGTATTCCATGGTTAACGCATCTGCTGCCAGTCTGTTCAGTCGTTCGACGTCAACATGGTCAAGCCCCCAGGCGTCGGAGCCTTCCAGCTCGCGCATGCAGGCACTTAAGCGCAGATAGCCGCCTGGTTTCAGCAGGTCGGTTGCCATAGTAATAGGGCGAATACCAGTATCAAAAATATCGCGGATAGTCAGCTGACTGGCACCACCGGAATAAGAAATGGGCAGTTTGCCGTCAAAGGCGCGAGAGAGAACTGCTGCAACATTGATGGAGAGCGGGAACAGCGCACGGCCTGACATATACATCTCTTCACCAGGCAGTGCGCCTTTATTGTTGATGGTGCCGAGAGTGTTAGTCAGTTTTACGCCAAAGCCGAGTGATTTTTCTTTTGCCAGTGCCATCAGGCGTTCCAGCATTTCCAGTGCTTGCGTCAGCTTGAGGTCGTGATCAAATGACTCTTCTTTTAAGCCTATGTAACCGAAACCGCAGACATCGAGGATCTCACGAACACGCGCGTATCCCAGTAAGGTCGGGTTAAGTTTCACAAAGGTGTTGAGCCCTTTTTCTTCCAGCATGTAGCGGCAAATGGCTTCGATTTCATGCGGAGGACAGCCGTGCATGGTGGAGAGGGTGACGCCATGCACCATACTGGTGGGGATGCGAGCGGGTAAGGCTTGCAAGCTTTCGCGTTTTTCCTGCAATCCGTGGCGAGCTAAAAATGCGTCATCCTGGAGTAATTTATTCAGCGTATCGCGATATTGAGCGAATTTCGGATGGTCAGATGCGTCCATCATATTGTCGATGAACTGTTGCATCGGCGGTTGCTTAATACCTTCGAGGTTGTAACCGACGCTCATATTAAAGATGAACGATTTACCGGAATCAGAAGGCTGGAACATCGCTTCGAGAAGGTGCAGGGCAAACCAGGCTTTGAGGTATTCATCCCAGGCTTTAAGCAGGGTAAATTCGGTAGACCATTCGGTGTTAAAGCACTCGTCTTCGGCATCGATACAGGGCTTTTCCAGCTCCAGGCGGTCAAGAATTTGGACGGTTTTTAGTTCGATGAAGCGTCCGCCAGTCAGCCAGGAAGTGACAATATTTTGCGCGAGCTGCGTGTGCGGGCCAGCGGCAGGGCCGACGGGAGTGGCACAGGTTTCACCGAAGACGCTAACAGTTTTACCTTTTACAGGTGAGTAAAACTGTTGCTCGGGAATACCAAAGATTGAGCGTTGTTGTTGGTATTCATCAAATATGCGCGTCAAAAGTTCCTCAAACGGAATGGGACGCATAATATCCCCCATAACCCTCTCCTTAGCTTATACAGATATCATTGAGTGACCGGTGTTGAGAAATCCGGTGGTTTAGGGGGATAGAGCAACAATCGCACCACTCTTGCCAGGTTTGGCGGGAAATATAAAAAAATGTGAGGCGGCTCGAAACTTAAAGGCTTTTTGTGAATGAACTCACAGGTGCCAAATGAGAATTAAAATCACTCCTGAAAATTATTATTGTCAGCCCATTTATCACTTTTTCTCTTTTCTCAAAATCAGTGATTCCTTATCATTATGATAAAGAGTGCTGGAGAGATTAAATATTTGAACGCAATCGTTTAACTACATTTTCTAAATTTTAGTATACCTTTTTTGCGCTGTAATAAAGTCGTCCGGAGTATCAATATCTAAAATTATTTCTGCATTTTCTATCTCGACGGAATAATGAGCTCCCATAAGGAGTGCCTGACGCATATTGGTGACATTGGGTCGTTGGATTGCCTGCATCAAGCATGGTTTTGACACTAAAATCGGATGGCCGGGGATGCCATTATGGAGTGGCAGTATTGCGCCATCATTTCGTAACGACCAGATTTTTCTAAAAATATCGATGGTGAGGGTTGGCATGTCACCGTGGGTGAGAAAACAATGTTCTGTTTGCACTGCGGGTACTGCGGCCTTTACTGATGTTAGTAAACCCTGCGCATAATCTGGGTTGTGGATAATAGTGATATTGCTCTGGTTCGCATAACGTTCGTGCAGTTCATTACCACGATAGCCGGTGACTAAAATAATTCGGCTACAAAACTGCAACGCATTTTTGATACTTGTATCAAGAATTGTCCCCTGTTGCCAGGGTAACATCATTTTCCATTGCCCCATTCTTGATGATAATCCGGCAGCGGTAATTATACAGTCGATGGCTGACATAGTGGTTCCATTATTTATAGGGGCTAATAACGCCTGATAATTGCGTTACTTCCTGATGGATTAAGTTGGGGATAATTTATCCCAGAGAGGTCATAAAGACTCGTGAAAAGTATAGTTGACCCATCGGCATTAGTCATTGATTTAGGTGCGCAGAAACGTCCCACTGTGATTTCTGTTGTTGGTGCTGGGGGGAAAACCAGCTTGCTTTTTTGGCTGGCAGAACTGCTCCAGGCTAGCGGCAGGCGTGTGTTAATCACGACGACGACACATATGTTTATGCCAACGTCTCACTGGCCCGTGGTTTTCTGTCGTGATCCCGCCATGCTTCCTCATGCGTCTCTTACATCCCCCATTTCATTTTGTTTTCACAGCTGGAAAGCGAACCAGGGAAAAGTGCAGGGATTTACGCCAGAAGCGATTGATGCACTGGTGCAACGACCAGAGTGTGACGTAATTCTCATTGAAGCAGATGGCTCGCGTGGAATGCCGTTAAAAGCGCCTGATGAGCACGAACCTTGCATACCCAAAAGCAGTTGCTGCGTGATTGCTGTGATGGGAGGACATACTTTGGGCGCGAAAGTGAGCACAGAAAATGTCCATCGCTGGTCGCAGTTTGCTGATATTACCGGGTTAACACCTGATGCAACCTTGCAACTGAGCGATCTCGTTGCGCTGGTTCGCCACCCTCAGGGGGCGTTTAAAAACGTACCGCAAGGTTGTCGGCGAGTCTGGTTCATTAACCGTTTTTCTCAATGTGAGAATGCGATTGCACAAAGCGAGCTCCTTCAACCGCTGCAACAACACGACGTAGAGGCAATCTGGCTGGGCGATATACAAGAACATCCTGCAATCGCGCGCAGATTTGTGAATTAGCGGCCCGGGTATTCCGGGTTACTGAAAGGATATCCATTGAGGTTGGTATGAATATTTTCACAGAGGCTGCAAAACTCGAAGAGCAAAATTGTCCGTTTGCGATGGCGCAAATTGTTGATAGCCGAGGCTCGACTCCCCGCCATTCTGCACAAATGTTAGTGCGCGCCGATGGTTCTATCGTCGGTACAATTGGTGGCGGAATGGTTGAGCGGAAGGTGATTGAAGAGTCACTTCAGGCATTGCAGGAACGTAAGCCGCGATTATTCCATGGACGTATGGCTCGTAACGGTGCGGATGCTGTCGGGTCAGATTGTGGAGGTGCAATGTCAGTATTTATCAGCGTCCATGGTATGCGTCCACGTCTGGTGTTGATTGGCGCGGGGCATGTCAACCGGGCGATAGCCCAGAGTGCCGCGCTATTAGGATTTGATATTGCCGTTGCCGATATTTATCGCGAAAGCCTCAATCCTGAACTATTCCCACCATCAACCACGCTTCTCCATGCTGAGTCGTTTGGTGCGGCAGTGGAAGCACTGGATATTCGCCCTGATAATTTTGTCCTGATTGCCACGAATAATCAGGATCGTGAAGCCCTCGACAAACTCATTGAACAGCCCATTGCATGGTTGGGGTTGCTGGCAAGTCGTCGCAAGGTTCAGCTTTTCCTGCGTCAATTGCGTGAGAAAGGCGTGGCTGAAGAACATATTGCCCGTTTACATGCGCCCGTTGGTTACAACATAGGTGCGGAAACGCCGCAGGAGATCGCCATCAGCGTGCTGGCAGAAATATTACAGGTGAAAAATAACGCGCCGGGTGGGCTGATGATGAAACCTTCTCATCCTTCCGGACACCAGCTGGTGGTGATTCGCGGTGCGGGAGATATCGCCAGTGGTGTGGCGCTACGTCTGTATCATGCGGGTTTTAAAGTGATCATGCTGGAAGTGGAAAAACCGACAGTGATTCGTTGTACCGTGGCGTTTGCCCAGGCCGTGTTCGATGGCGAAATGACGGTCGAAGGCGTCACTGCTCGCCTGGCAACCAGCTCTGCGGAAGCGATGAAACTTACCGAACGCGGATTCATCCCTGTGATGGTAGATCCCGCCTGTTCATTGCTTGATGAACTGAAACCGCTTTGCGTGGTGGACGCTATTCTGGCGAAACAGAATTTGGGGACGCGGGCAGATATGGCACCAGTAACAATCGCGCTTGGGCCGGGCTTTATTGCAGGGAAGGATTGTCATGCGGTAATTGAAACAAATCGCGGGCACTGGCTCGGTCAGGTGATTTACTCTGGTTGTGCGCAGGAGAATACCGGTGTTCCTGGCAATATTATGGGGCATACCACCCGACGGGTGATCCGTGCTCCTGCTGCAGGCATTATGCGATCCAACGTGAAATTAGGCGATCTGGTGAAAGAGGGCGATGTGATTGCCTGGATTGGTGAGCATGAAATTAAAGCACCGTTGACGGGGATGGTGCGTGGCTTGTTGAACGACGGCCTGGCAGTGGTTGGTGGTTTTAAAATTGGTGATATCGATCCTCGTGGTGAAACCGCTGATTTCACCAGCGTTTCTGATAAAGCCCGGGCGATTGGCGGCGGCGTACTTGAGGCGTTAATGATGTTGATGCATCAGGGCGTGAAAGCGACAAAAGAAGTGCTGGAAGTGGCTTAAATGAAAATGGCCGGATGGTATTACCCACCCGGCCTTAAAATTACTGACAAATCACCGTTCCGGTTTTGCCTTCAATCCCTTCTTTCGCTTTGCTCAATACGGTAATCAGTGCTTCACGACCTGCGCGAGAGCGAGCAAACGAGGCGGCAGCTTCCACTTTAGGCAGCATAGAACCTTTCGCAAAATGACCTTCTTCGATAAAGCGTTCAGCATCACTTAATGACAGGCGATCGAGCCACTGTTCATTCTCTTTACCGAAGTTAATGGCCACTTTTTCTACCGCAGTCAGAATGATCAGCATATCGGCATCAATCATTTCTGCTAAACGGGCGCTGGCCCAGTCTTTATCGATAACCGCGCTGGCACCACGCAGATGGTTACCTTCACGAATAACAGGGATACCACCACCGCCAACGGTGATCACCACCTGGCCTGCATCTACCAGAGCTTTAACCGTTTCTTTTTCAATGATATCAACCGGTTTTGGCGAGGCAACAACACGGCGATAGCCGCGACCAGCATCTTCTTTCAGAGTGTAACCCTGTTTTGTCAGTTGCTCTGCTTCTTGCTCGGTAAAGAACGAACCGATCGGCTTGGTCGGGTTGAGGAATGCCGGATCGTTAGCGTCGACTTCGACCTGAGTAACCAGCGTTGCTACAGGTTTATTAATGCCCCGAGAAAGCAGTTCTTCTCTTAACGCGTTTTGTAGATCGTAACCAATATAACCCTGGCTTAAGGCAACACAGACAGACATCGGCAGCATTGGCGAGTGTGCTTCAGTTTTTGCGGCAGCTTCAAAGGCCTGGTTAATCATGCCCACCTGTGGCCCGTTACCGTGAGTGACGATGACCTCATGTCCCTGGGCAATTAAATCAACAATTGCCTGAGAAGTAATTTTTACCGCTTTCATTTGCCCGGCCAGATCATCGCCCAGCGCATTCCCGCCCAGGGCGAGAACAATTTTCTTACTCATTTTTCCTCACTCATCATTCTTGATTGTGTATAGATCCCTGGCAGTGGTTAGAGCACGGGAGGGACAAACGGTTTGCGTCGCAGGAAACGACCTCGCCCGGCTTTGCCTGTAAAGGTGCCGTCACAGAAAATCGTTTCACCACGGGATAAGGTTCTGACAATCGCGCCCTGACAGGTAAAACCCTCCCATGGCGAGTAGTCGGCGTTGTCGTGGAGATGGCGATGCTGAATTTGTTGGCTCTGACGTGGGTCGATAATCACCACGTCGCCATCGGAACCGGGCGCTAATAATCCTTTTTGCGGCCACAGGCCAAACAGCCTGGCGGGCATTGCGCTGGTTAATTCAACAAAGCGTTCCGGTGTTATACGTCCCGTCATCACGCCACTGGAAAACAGTAACTGCATGCGGTTTTCCACACCGGGTAAGCCATTTGGGCAGCGACTGAAATCGCCTTTAGAAATTTGCAGGCGTTGAGCCATCGAGAAGGTGCAGTGATCGGTCGCCACCACGTCAATCGCACCATCGCTGATGCCACACCACAGTTTGTCCTGCTCGCGTACGTTACGCAGCGGTGGGCTAAGAATGAACTTCATGCCGTCTTCTGTATCGTAACTGCGTTCGTCCAACAGGAGATATTGTGGGCAGGTTTCAACCCAGACTGGCTGGTGATTCGCACGGGCAAGACGCAGATAATCCAGACCTAAGCCGTTAGACAGGTGCACGATATAGAGCGGGGCGTTACCGGCAATTTGTGCCAGGTTAATCATGCGGGCGATGGCTTCCGCTTCGCATTCCAGAGGGCGACTCAAGGCATGATAGCGCGGCGCGGTTAACCCTGCGGCGATAAATTCCGCCCGCTTGCTGGCGATAGCCGCATCATTTTCCGGGTGCACGGTGGTCAGCGCGCCGGATTCATGCAGACGGCGTAATGCCTGCAAAACCTCGTCATCGTTGAGTTTGTATTGATAGGTTAAATAGAGTTTAAAACTGCTCAGTCCTTCCTCGACCATCATCGGGATTTCGTCGAGGATTGCGTGATTAATGTGCTGGATCACACCGTGAAAGCTGTAATCGATGACCGCTTTATGGGCGGCATAACCACGATAAACCTCCAGTTGATGGCGTAACCGACAGCCGTTTGGGCCAAATCCCATATGGTCAATAATGGTTGTTGTACCGCCACACGCAGCTGCGCGGGTACCGGTAAAAAAATCATCACAACTGCGCGCGATGCCGACATCAATATTGAAATGCGTATGGACATCCACGCCGCCAGGGAAAACGTAACAGCCAGTGGCATCAATTTCTTCATACGGGAGCTGCGGCGAAATATTGTTGCCCAACTGGCGAACAATCCCGCTTTCAATCAGCAAATCCTGTTTGGCTTGTCCATCTGCGTTAACGACAGTGCCGTTTTTGATCAATACGCGCATAGCAAACTCCAAAAACCCTCCGGCGAACCGGAGGGGAATAAGTGAAGAGTAATTACTCTGTTGCCAGCCAGCTTAACGGGATTGCAGCGTACATCGCGGCACAGGTCACCAGGTGAGATTTCCAGGTTTTTTCGTTAGGTGCATGCGCTTCAGGTTCTTTACCCGGGCCAAAGCCGATCACCGGAATGCCGTGACGGCCCATGATAGATACGCCGTTAGTTGAGAAGGTCCACTTATCAACAACCGGCGCTTTGCCAAACAGCCCTTCGTAGGCATTCACCAGTGCTTTAACGGTGAAGTGATCTTCTTCCACTTTCCAGGTCGGGAAGTAGCATTCGGTTGGGTAAACCAGGCCAGTCCAGGACGGACGGTCGTAGTTGTACATAGAAACAACCGCGTTAGCTTTCTGTACTGCAGGCAGGGCGCGGATTTCGTCCAGCGCGCCTTCCCAGGTTTCGCCCCAGGTCAGACGGCGGTCAATAGAGACGGCGCAGCTATCTGCTACAGCGCAACGGCTTGGGGATGTGAAGAAGATTTCAGAAACGGTGAGGGTGCCTTTGCCGAGGAATTCGTCATAACCCAGACGTTGGGAGAGTTCTTGTAATTCGCCAAGAATCGGACCCATTTTGAAAATGGCGTTGTCACCGCGTTCTGGCGCAGAACCGTGGCAGCTAACACCCTGAACATCAATACGAATTTCCATACGACCGCGCTGACCACGGTATATCTGGCAGTCGGTTGGTTCGGTACTGACCACAAATTCCGGGCGAATGCCGGATTGTTCAATAATGTACTGCCAGCACAGACCGTCGCAGTCTTCTTCCTGCACAGTACCGGTAACCAGCAGGGTATATTCATCTTCCAGACCGAGGTCTTTAATGATTTTACCGGCATAAACCATAGATGCCATGCCGCCTTCCTGGTCGGAAGTACCGCGACCACCGATTAGCTCATCAGTTTCCATGCCTTCGTACGGATCGAAGTCCCAGTTTTTGATGTTGCCAATGCCGACGGTATCGATATGAGCGTCCATTGCCACCAGACGCGGGCCGTGGCCGATATAACCGAGAACGTTGCCCATCGGGTCGATTTCAACTTTATCGAAGCCGACTTTTTCCATCTCTTCTTTAATACGATGTACTACGCGTTTTTCGTCGCAGCTTTCACTGGGAATAGCAACCATGTCGCGCAGGAAGCGAGTCATGTCCGCCTGGTAATCTTTTGCTTTTTCAAGAATCAGTTTGAATGGAATATTCTTAGCCATTATTTTTCTCCAGATTTTTTACTCCCCGTTTTGCAGGGAGTAGTTCCAATAGGGTGATTAAGGTGCTACAGCGTGTTTGCCTTCCCAGACAACTTCGCGGTAGTGCTTCACGTCGGTGTCGCCTTCAGTGCTGATAACCAGCACCACGGCATCTTTGTTCAGCGCCAGTTTTTCCATCAGGCTTTGACGTTGCGGGTGATAATGAACCGCTGCGAGAACGCCCAAACCGACAGCGCCGGATTCACCGGAGATGATGCGCGGGTCGTTGCCGTACGGATTACCCAGCACGCGCATACCTAATGCGGCAACGCTGTCCTGGCAGGAGATGAATTGGGTGGCGCAGTTACGTAGGATTTCCCAGCCCAGCGGGTTAGGTTCGCCACAGGCCAGGCCCGCCATGATGGTGGCCATATCACCGCCAACGTTGACGATGTCGCCTTTGACGCCGGAGCGATAAATACAGTCAGCTTTGTCAGGTTCAACAATAATGCTGTGCAGATTTTGCGGGCTGTAGACGTCGACCAGATAACCCAGCACACCACCGGCCATTGCTCCGACACCGGCTTGCAGCAGAACGTGCGTCGGGGTTACGCCCATTTCACGCATTTGCTCGACGGCTTCATCTGCCAGGGTTGCGTAGCCTTGCATGATCCAGGTTGGGATTTTGGTGTAACCTTCCCATGCCGTGTCCTGTACCACTTCCCAGCCGTGCTGCTGCGCGTGTTGCATGGTCAGGCGAACGGTATCGTCATAGTTCATATCCGTGACGATGCACTCGGCACCGAGGTTCAGAATGGCGTCAACGCGTTCCTGAGCAGAACCTTTCGGCATGTAAATCACCGCATTCTGTCCGAGTTGCTGTGCTGCCCACGCCACACCGCGCCCGTGGTTGCCGTCGGTGGTGGTCGCGAAAGTCATTTTTTCGCCGATGGCATTTTTCAGGTGCTCAAATGACAGCGTTTCGATATCAAGATGATATTTTTCACACAATAATTGAGCGATGGCGTACGCACCGCCAAGCATTTTGAAGGCGTTCAGACCGAATCGTTTTGATTCGTCTTTGACGAGAATTTTCTTCACACCAAAAAGGTTTGCGAGATCGTCCAGCGCACAAAGCGGTGTTGGGCGATAACCAGCTATTTTCTGGTGGAACTGGCGCGCCAGTTTGGCCTGGCTTTGCGAAAAGAGCGGTGATGTTTCGCCGTTGAAAAATTTGTTATCGGCGATATCAATCTTCAATGAGAAAACGGACATATCCTATCCTTTTGGCCTCTGGAAATAGAGGGCCGACCAGCTGATCGGCCCGAGGGGTTATTTCACGCGTTCTTGCGCTTCTTTCAGCAGTTGCTCGAGCAGTGCACCTGGTTTGGCGTATTTACGGGACAGGATCATCGCGGCGATGATATAAGGCTTCCAGCTGGCTTCTTTGTAGGTTGCGATACGGTATTTTTCGAATACGCCTTCAGTCACTTCACCTTCTTTACAGGATACGCCGCTGATATCAGCTGGCAGGCAGTGCATGTACAGGGCTTCGCCATCACGGGTCAGTTCCATCATCTCTTCAGTACAATGCCAGTCTTTGTGTTGCGCGTTCTGTGCCAGACACTGTTTTTCCAGTGCTTTTAAGCCTTCGTGATCGTTAGCGCGCAGCAATTCGGTACGCTGTTCCATCACTTTGTAAGGTGCCCATGACTTCGGATAAACGATGTCTGCATCTTTGAACGCTTCTTCCATGCTGGTGACCTGACGGAAGCTACCGCCAGATGCTTTAGCATTGTTTTTCGCCACTTCAACCACATCCGGGATCAGGTCGTAGCCTTCCGGATGGGCCAGGGTGACATCCATACCGAAGCGAGTCATCAGACCGATGATGCCTTGTGGTACAGAGAGCGGTTTGCCATAGCTTGGAGAGTAGGCCCAGGTCATGGCGATTTTTTTACCTTTCAGGTTTTCCAGTGAACCAAAGTGTTCACGTAACCACGCGAGGTCAGCCATTGACTGAGTCGGGTGGTCAATATCGCATTGCAGGTTCACTAAAGCCGGACGCTGTGGCAGTACACCCTGCTTGTAACCGTCATCAAGTGCAGCGCCAACTTCACGCATATAGGCGTTGCCTGCGCCCAGATACATATCGTCGCGAATACCAATAGCGTCGGCGCAGAAGGAGATCATATTGGCGGTTTCACGCACGGTTTCGCCGTGAGCGATTTGTGATTTGCCTTCGTCGAGATCTTGTTGTGCAAGGCCGAGCAGGTTAAGCGCGGAAGCATAAGAGAAGCGGGTACGGGTGGAGTTGTCGCGGAATACGGAAATACCTAATCCACTATTAAAGACTTTGGTTGAGATGTTTTCAGCACGCAGTGCTTTTAATGCTGCGGCAACGTCCAGTACTTGTTTCAGTTCATCTGGCGTCTGTTCCCACGTTAACAAAAAATCTTTCTCGTGAAGGTGAGAGGTCAGCGAATTGATATCCTTAATCAGCTCATTAACAGTTTTCATCATAAAGTCCCGGTAGTGGAATGACAGGCAAAGTGGTTTATTTCACTGTGACTTGCCAAAGTGATTGGTGTTTTCACAGCTATACCTGGGACTAACAATAAGTGTGCCAGAATTATCCACGGGGCTGCAAAAGACTAATTTGACGGATAATGTGTGGGGTTGATCACAAATTGATGCCAGCTTCCGGTTGTTTGTAAAATACGAAAACGTTTGGCTTTTTTTATCGCGTTATTTATTTGCTGCTAAGTATCAGAAATAAGATAAAGGGGCAGGCTATCTCTCTTCAGTTTGATAAACTCACCGCCGTAATTCTCATATTGATATAGAAATGTGATATCTCTTCCATAATTTCATTAGAAAATGATAAAAATCTTATGTTTTTATCAAAGCCAATTTCGCCTGAGTTAATATCATCATGATCTGTGAACCATCAACGTCTTCAATGATCGACTTTTAAGTAAGTCTGGAAGGTAAAGCTATGGAGCTTGCTACTACGCAGTCAGTATTGATGCAAATTCAACCGACAATTCAGCGTTTTGCCAGAATGCTTGCCAGCGTTTTGCAGCTTGAGGTTGAGATCGTTGATGAAAACTTGTGTCGCGTCGCCGGAACGGGCGCGTATGGGAAGTTTCTTGGTCGCCAGTTGAGCGGCAACTCACGCCTGCTCCGCCACGTCCTGGAAACGAAAACTGAAAAAGTTGTGACACAGTCTCGCTTCGATCCCCTTTGCGAAGGTTGCGATAGTAAAGAAAATTGCCGTGAAAAAGCATTTCTGGGTACGCCTGTCATTTTACAGGATCGTTGTGTTGGGGTGATAAGTTTGATTGCCGTTACCCACGAGCAACAAGAGCATATCAGTGATAATTTACGCGAATTTTCTGATTATGTTCGCCATATATCCACCATTTTTGTTTCGAAACTTCTGGAGGATCAGGGGCCAGGAGATAACATCAGTAAAATATTCGCGACCATGATCGATAATATGGATCAGGGCGTATTAGTTGTTGATGATGAAAGTCGGGTTCAGTTTGTTAATCAGACTGCCTTAAAAACACTTGGTGTTGTACAAAATAATATTATTGGGAAACCTATCCGTTTCAGACCATTAACATTTGAGAGTAATTTTACTCATGGACATATGCAGCATATTGTTTCGTGGGACGATAAAAGTGAATTAATCATTGGTCAATTGCATAACATTCAGGGCCGACAATTATTTTTAATGGCATTTCACCAATCGCATACCAGTTTTTCTGTAGCAAATGCACCTGATGAACCACATATTGAACAATTGGTTGGCGAGTGCCGTGTTATGCGGCAATTAAAACGACTCATTAGCCGTATTGCACCCAGCCCATCCAGCGTTATGGTGGTTGGTGAAAGCGGCACGGGTAAAGAAGTCGTCGCCCGAGCAATCCATAAGTTGAGCGGAAGACGGAATAAACCCTTTATTGCTATCAACTGTGCCGCGATTCCGGAGCAGCTTCTGGAAAGCGAACTGTTCGGTTATGTTAAAGGCGCATTTACTGGCGCTTCTGCCAACGGTAAAACAGGGTTGATTCAGGCGGCGAATACGGGCACGCTGTTTCTCGATGAAATAGGTGATATGCCATTAATGTTGCAGGCTAAATTACTGCGCGCTATTGAGGCGCGTGAAATTCTGCCGATTGGTGCCAGTAGCCCAATACAAGTCGACATTCGCATCATTTCTGCAACTAATCAGAATTTGGCCCAGTTCATTGCCGAAGGTAAATTCCGCGAAGATCTCTTCTACCGACTTAATGTTATCCCGATAACTCTGCCACCGCTGCGTGAACGTCAGGAAGATATTGAACTATTGGTGCATTACTTTTTACATCTGCATACCCGTCGTCTGGGATCGGTTTATCCTGGCATTGCTCCCGATGTCGTCGAAATATTGCGTAAGCATCGTTGGCCCGGAAACCTGCGCGAGTTAAGCAATTTGATGGAATATCTGGTTAACGTAGTTCCTTCAGGTGAAGTTATCGACAGCACGCTATTGCCGCCAAATCTGCTGAATAATGGCACAACGGAGCAAAGTGATGTAACAGAGGTCAGTGAGGCGCACCTGTCACTCGATGATGCGGGCGGCACGGCGCTGGAGGAGATGGAAAAGCAAATGATCCGCGAGGCGCTTTCACGTCATAACAGCAAGAAGCAAGTTGCTGATGAACTGGGCATCGGCATTGCTACGCTCTATCGCAAGATTAAGAAATATGAGTTGTTAAACACATAACCTCAGTGAATCCGGCCTGAATTCAGGCCGGATATCCTTTTACTTCGTTTTCTCGCAATCCTGAACTGTATTTACAATCATCTGATCCCCCGTGCAGCGACAAAGATTTCCCGCCAGTCCGCGACGAATTTCCGTAATGGTTAATGGCTTCTCGCGTGGTTTCGCCAGCATTGCCGTGGTAGCCATAATCAGGCCAGGCGTACAAAACCCGCACTGCACTGCGCCGGATTTCGCATAAGCCTGCTGAACATGAGAAAGTTTTCCGCCTTTCGCTTCACCTTCCAGCGTGCGGATCTCTTTTCCTTCAGCCCAGGCGGCAAGGTATAAGCAACTGTCTATTGCTGTGCCGTCGACCAACACCGTACAGGCACCACATTCACCCACGCAGCACCCTTGTTTGACACTTAGCAGTCCTTGTTCGCGGAGTAATTCCGAGAGCGGCGTGCCTGGTGCGGCGTGAAGCTGAAAAGGCATCCCGTTAATGGTGCATTCGATGGTAATTGTTTCGCTGTGATTCATTGCAATTTTCCCCCCGCCGCGGCGACGGCTTCGCTAATCACTTTTTTGGTCATCGTCTGGATGAGATGCAGACGAAACTCTTTACTGGCCCGCCATGAAGAACGCGGGGCGACATCTTGCAGGACAGATTCGCTGATAGCTTCCAGCGTTTGCAGGTTTAATGGCGCATTTTGTGCAGTCTGTTCGGCATGTTGGCAGCGAATCGGCGTTGGCGCGGCAACACCAAATGCCAGGCGTAATTCGCTGAAATTGCCGTTATCCAGTCGGCAATGTGCGGCGCAGCCAATCGTTGAAATATCCATCGCGTCGCGCATGGCATATTTAAAATGCGCGCTGCCCGCGTGTTCTTTCGGCTGTGGCGGAAAATGAAAGGCGACGAGGATTTCGTCATGCTCAAGAGACACTTTGCCCGGCCCGGTGTGAAAGCCATTAATCGGGACGAAACGAACACCGCGCGGGGAGTGGATCTCCAGTTTCGCGTCATAAATTAGCGTTGGCGTGGCAGAATCTGCGCTGGTGGCACCGTTGCAAATATTTCCACCGTAGGTAGCGACGTTACGGATCTGCGGTCCAGCAATGGACGTGGCCGCAGCACATAACGCCGGGAGATGACGTTGAGTTATAGGATCTTCTATTAGCTGGGTAAATGTCGTTGCAGAGCCGATACGTAGCGAGCCATCTTCCGCCAGCGTAATTCCCCGCAGCTCCGCCAGATTATGAATATCAACAATATGGCGATAACGGTCATTGTGATGGTGGAGCTGAATCAGTACGTCAGTGCCACCGGCGAGCAGTTTGGCCTGCGGGTTGTCAGCCAGCAGGTTGATGGCATCGGCAAGGGTTGCTGCGCGATGGTAAGAAGCAAAATCAAACATGATGTTATCCTCAAATCAATCCTGCCAGATGGAACTCTTCATATAACCGTTTTGGCGTCAGCGGCAGTGTATTGATTGCAACACCGGTAGCCATCTTCACCGCGTTACGAATAGCAGCGGCAACAGGAATTATTGGTGGCTCACCCAGTGACTTATGTCCGTATGCGGATTGCGGCTCATTGATTTCGACGAACGCGCTTTCCAGTTGTGGCAGATCCGGCATGGTCGGCATTTTGTAATCCAGCAGATTGGGGTTACGGACCACGCCGCTTTTAGCATCGATGATCATCTCTTCAAATAGCGCCCAGCCAATGCCCATTCCCATTCCGCCGTGTACCTGACCTTCTGCCAGCAGTGGATTAAGAATATGCCCTGAATCATGAACGTTGAGGATGCGGTTGATGGTGACTTTGCACAGCGCAATATCGACCGTCAGATCAACAAAGGTACAGCCAAACGCCGGTGGGTTAGTGGTGGTTTTGATGGAGCTTTCAGCAGAGAGCTGCCCGCCGCGTTCAGGGTGGTAGAAAGCGTCCATCGCCAAATCTTTTAACGACATTAACGGCTCTTCCGGTCGTTCAACCAGCACGATATGGCCTTTTATCAGGGTCAGATTCATCGCTGACTGATGTAGCATGACTGCGGCGTGAGCGATGATTTTCTCTTTTAATAATAGTGCCGCACTGCGCAGCGCAGGCGCGGCAACATAGCTCTGGCGTGAGGCAAATGCGCCGGGATCGAACGGCGTAACGTCGGTATCTTGAGTTGAAATAACGCGAACGTCGCTGACCGGAACCCCCACGGTTTCTGCCACCATTTGCGAGAAGACGGTGTCGGCACCCTGACCGATTTCCGTCGCGCCGCTTTGCACGTTGATGGTTCCATCCTGATTCATCAGAAGGCGCGCGCCTGCTATTTCTACGCCGACAGGCCAGGTGTTAGAGGTGTAGCTAAAACAGGCGACGCCAACGCCGCGGCGCAAATTGCCTTGCTGGTTCTGGCATTCTGCACGGCGTTTTTCCCATTCAAAGATTTTCCGGCCTTTTTCAAGACACTCCGGCAACCCTGCGCTGTAAATACGTTTGCCCGTGAGCGGATTAGCATCTCCTTCGCGGGCGGCGTTGCGTAAACGAATTTCAACAGGATCAATACCTAACGCTGTCGCGGCGTCATCAAGCATAGACTCAACGGCAAATACGACTTGTGGCGCGCCATAACCACGCATCGCACCAGCCGAGGGGAGGTTGGTATAGCAGGTCTTTGAACTGTAAGCGTAGGCACAACGAGGATAAAGGTAAGCGACTTTATTCCCCCCCGCAGAAGCGATGGAGTGCCCGTGAGATGCATAAGCGCCGGTGTTAGACAGAACATCCAGACTATAACCTTTCAATGTTCCGTCGCGGTTCACGCCCATTTGCCCGTCAATGGTAAAAGCGTGGCGGGTACGGGTTGCGAGGAAACACTCTTCACGGCTAAGGGAAACTTTCACCGGAATGCCGCCAAGCTTGCTGGTCAGGAATGCCGCCATTGGCTCTTCCAGTACATCCTGTTTATTACCAAAACCGCCACCGACAAACGGTTTGATGACTCGTACGCATGACCAGGGAATATCCAGCGCCTGACCAACCACGCGGCGAACAATGTGCGGGATCTGGGTGCTGGAAACGATGGTAATTCGCGAGTCATCCTCCATCCACGCCAGCGATGTTACGCTTTCCATGTGACAATGTTGAATAACGGGGGTCTGATAGTGCCCCTGTACCTGGTAGTCGGCGGCATCGATTGTTTGTTGGACATTACCCGTCGACATCGTGCTTTGTTTCAGTAAATTGCCACCGTTATGGATTGGTGCAGCGTCTTCTGCCAGCGCCGCTTCTGGCGTGGTGATAACGGGTAATTCTTGCCACTCAATGCTGACCAATTGCGCCGCTTTTTCTGCCGTGAGTTCATCGCGGGCCACGACGATGGCAACGGCGTCACCATGATGACGAACATGGCGAGTTAGCAGTGCGCGATCGGCGGTATCGCGCTTGTTTTCGTCAAGTGTCCAGGCATGCCCAGCAGTAGCAAATGGAATATCAGGCACATCTTCCCAGGTAAAAATCGCCAGTACGCCCGGCAAACTTCTGGCTTGTTCATCATTAATACTTACGGCATAACCATGTGCGATAGGGCTACGTACATATTTCGCATAACACATGCCCGCCATAACATAATCGTCAGTATATCGTGCCCGCCCGGTGACCTTAGCAATGGCATCGACGCGCATGCATGATTCACCCGTAGCGGTTGCTTCCCGCGCTTCCATAGAAATCCCCTCGATTTGAACATTTGGTTCTTATGGCAAAGATTTAGTCTAAGCAGGCAAGATTTACGCCAGAAACGACGATAAGCGTTAGGGGAGGTAGGAAGTGTGATGACGTTAAAAAAACACAGATATGATACGAAACAGGACTCTGAATAGGGGCAGTGATACGTATCAATATGAGTGGCGATAAAATCAATGTGATAAATTGGGATTATTACGCATCAGGATGGGAAATAGGGTAAAAAGTCAGGAAGTTCGATACCTCTACAGCGAATATTTTGCTGATGATACTTCCCTTTGCCAAATGAAATTAACCTCTTTCTCTATTACCACGTTTTTCCAGAAGCAAGAGATTGGGTATCAAGAGGCTGGCTGCTATGATAAGGCGTCTTGTTTTTTAAGCGAGGAAAGATTTTGAGTGCGGGACGCCTGAATAAAAAATCTCTGGGTATCGTGATGTTGTTATCGGTTGGACTGCTTTTGGCGGGCTGTTCGGGTAGCAAATCATCCGATACAGGAACGTATTCCGGCTCCGTTTACACCGTGAAACGGGGGGATACGCTATATCGTATTTCGCGCACCACGGGAACCAGCGTAAAAGAACTGGCGCGACTGAACGGCATTTCCCCCCCTTACACCATTGAAGTTGGTCAGAAACTAAAACTGGGTGGGGCGAAAAGTAGCAGTAGTACACGTAAATCAACCGCCAAATCAACGACCAAAACCGCATCGGTTACACCGTCATCAGCGGTACCGAAATCTTCCTGGCCGCCAGTAGGGCAACGTTGTTGGTTATGGCCAACGACAGGGAAAGTTATCATGCCGTATTCGACAGCAGATGGCGGCAATAAAGGGATTGATATCTCAGCTCCACGGGGTACACCTATTTACGCCGCGGGTGCAGGAAAGGTGGTGTATGTGGGCAACCAGCTGCGTGGCTACGGTAATCTCATCATGATTAAACACAGTGAAGATTACATTACGGCTTACGCCCATAATGACACGATGCTGGTAAATAATGGGCAAAGCGTGAAGGCTGGGCAAAAAATCGCCACTATGGGGAGCACGGATGCGGCATCTGTTCGCCTGCATTTCCAGATTCGTTACCGTGCAACGGCAATTGATCCGCTACGTTACTTGCCGCCGCAGGGCAGCAAGCCAAAATGCTGATGGCGAATTAATCAGCAGTCAGCAGCGCGGCACTTGCTAAGGAGAGCGTAAGGTTTATAATGCCTTACGCATCTCGAAGCGGGCGTAGTTCAATGGTAGAACGAGAGCTTCCCAAGCTCTATACGAGGGTTCGATTCCCTTCGCCCGCTCCAGAATCTCCCCAGGTGGAGAAGACCAAAAAAGTCTTCTCTGTCAGCAACTTAAACAGTTACCTATTTAATTTGCTTAGGAGTTCTACCATTGTGATCCGCCCTTAGTAACTGTCACGTTAAGTTACACGGTGAGATGACAGTATAACCTAACGTTGGCGGCAGTTGCACCTCTCACACCGCGATAGCACAACGTGAAGATAAAGCCCATCCTGGCATTGTAATGTCATCGACAGACTGAACACACGCATTTAAGCCCGATGTGCGGCCTTGTGGCTGCGTAAACAGGTTTATGGTGATATTGGTCCTTGCAAACCATATGCAAGCTCTATCAGCGTTTCAGCCACGCTCCCAACGGGTACACGGTTATCCTGATAAGGTGTGATCTTTCTGACAATCTGATGAAGTCTCTGCGCTCCGCTTGTTGCTGTATCACCAACGGGGCTTTATGGTTCCTATTCCCTTAATTTAGGTATGGTATCATGTAGGGAAAAACTAAAAAGAAGGGGGGGTTATGGGTTGGTCTTCGCTGGTTAGGATAACCATTGGTATATTTCTATTAGCTGGGTTGTCGTTCTCTGCATACGCGAAGAATTGCAAGAAAGGTATACCGTGTGGTAATTCGTGTATTGCGGCATGGAAAACATGTGGAGGTAGTTCGCGCTCATCTTCTACTTATCAACATTACTCTTATCCGTCATCTTCTCTTCATAGTTCAATCCCCAAATCCTCTTTGGATTCTCCATCAGCGAAGATTGCCGAAAAAAACGCAGCTTCAACTGCGAAAATTTATCTGTGTCAGTATGCTATTGCAGCGATACAGAATGGAAAAATAGGTGCGCTGCGTGTGCTGGGTAATGCAGAAGTAACATTATTTATTGATAGCTTCAAAGCATACCGTTTAAACGGGACATACTTGCTCTCGCCAAATCTGAAAACTACAGGTAAATTGATGATGGCAGATGATAAAAGTAAAGTGTATGTCTATGATTCGTCACAGATGAACTTTGCAATTAGCGACCGCATCGCAAGAAGTACTGAACAATGGGATCATTGTAAACTTATTCAAAATTAATCAATTCAATTCGTGGGGATGGAATGAAAAAATTACTAATGGCTGTTGTGATTCTTACTGTACCTCTGCTTTCATTTGCTAAGGGTATTGGTTATGGAAATACTCAATGGGACATGAGTCCGTCAGAGGTTGTTGCGGCTCAGGGCAATGGCGCACATCTGATCCCACCAGAAAAGTATAAGGATAATTTTGGGAAAGTACGGATCGATAATGTATCGATCGGTAGCGGTCTTTATACGGTCACATTCCTTTTTAATAGCACTGATCGTCTTGTACAAACGAACGTAGCCAGTAATGAGAAAAAAAATGAAGGTATCGCTGCGAGTCAATTTGACACATTGAGCAAATTGTTAACACAGAAGTATGGGAAACCTGAGTTTTCAAATTCAGATAAGGCAACGTGGAAACTTCCTGACACTACGGTTGAGTTAAGTAAGATGGTCATTCCAGGGATCATGGCCCAAACAGTTGTTCGTTACGTTCCAAACAGTAGAGTTGCAAGCGATACTTCTAATCTTTAAGCCCTTACGCAAGGAGGGCACATTTAAACCATTAATCCAGAAGGGGGATTACGCCCCCTCGTCTCATTCTTGTAAAGCCCGTAGCCACATCATAAGCAAATGAAGCTGTCTTCCGGCAACTTGTTAGTCTTCGCCACTTTTTCGTCTTCAATCTTCTGCATCTTCTGTATTGAAGGTTTTCGCGTACGGACATTTCCCCTTAGTTACGTAAGTGAACAGATAATTGCTGTTCTGATACGTGCACAGCGTTTTTCCATTCTCCGTCTGTTCTTCCTGTGGGTTGACCATTGTTATCTGTCCGGCATTCGATAGGGCAGGCAATAGCGCCAACGTCAGAACAAATAAGCATTTAATTTGGATCACCATTCTAAAGAAAACTCCTCTGCTAAATCATCCTGCACATCCTGACCATACCCGATGTAATACATAGTAGAGCGCGGATCTGTCTGTCCCAGGAAATGGGCTATTGTCTCTATAGCTACCCCTGCATCAAACATCACACGGCCCCGACTTTTACGTGGCGTATGGCATCCCACATTAGAGAATCCGGCTCTACGTCCCATTTTCCCAAATTCAGTGAATACCGTGTTACGGGTTACGGCTTCGCCTTTACTGCGTAATGTGCCAGCACTGAAAATAAAATCTGTAGCTACAGGCATCTTCGTTTGCTCTGCCTTGCGTTGTGCCACCACTGACAACATGGCGGGGGTAACTTTTGGCCTTACTACGTTTCCGGTTTTCTCCTGCTTTATCTTCAAATGAGATTGCCCCTCAACATCCTGATATTTTAGCTTGAGTACGTCAGAGACACGCAACCCGCTTTCATACATAAACACCCATAAGCAATAAAACAGGTTGGTTTTACTATTGCGCTGTAGCTCTGCTGCTACTGTTTTTACCTCGTCTACATTCTTGAGGGCTTGGCTAATACCTTTCATCTTTATACTCTCCTTATTCGTTTCAATGAAAGTAGTTTTGATCATAAAATGATCATTTTCAATATATTGCACGATACGTTTTATGGTTGAGAGCACTAAATGATCAAAAATGATTAAAGGGCTATTAAAAGGTGATTAAGACTGATTAAAAGGTATTAAAGGCGATTAAAACCGATTTAATTTAGGTGCGTCCGTCACCATCGTTGAACACAAAGATCAAGCCTCCCGATCTGATGCAGGCACAAATATGAAATATCTTGTTGATTTATAAGTAAATTTATTTTATGCAAACTGTTCACAAATGATTTGTCTTGTCAAGAAATTTATTTTCGGCAGATGAAAAAAAGCCAATAAATAGCGATAAATGGTCTATATATGCCTGAGTATATAAAGATCAGTAGGTTACAGAATACACTTTGCTAAAGTGTATCGAATCTGGGTTGTATTGCATTATAAGTGATAATAATTCTTATTATGGAATTGTATGACAAATGATTATTCTCTTTGAGATGTGCACGAGTGAACATTCGTTCAACAAATGGTAGAGCATTTATTGAGCAACAATTTTGCAGTGATACGCTATATGCCGCATTACATAAGGCTTTGCTGATGATAATGTAAAAGTGAAGAAAGTAAGAATTGCATTTTGAATCTACTTTTCATTGCATTTTTTAGTAGGGAATTACACGGAATAAGCTATGAATATTCTATGATTTACACGAGATATTCTTGCTGTTTAATTTCGGCTTTGGAGATCAGGCATTCGCAAGAATACGCTAATGCGTTGCCTGAAAAGCCATTGCACATAATAGAGGTGAGCGTATAGCGAACTATCAATGTGATCATTGCACGAATGATAATGAGTGGATATAGATTCTATATATCGTTAGATTGTAGTTTGATAGTTAATGTGTAATGTAGATTGTATGAGCGTATAGCGAATGTTAGTTAGATCAACAACAAACTAACCTTTAAATCTCTTTTATCTTCTCATAGATATGGCTATGCGTAGCAACCGAAGGTTAGCCAATCATCTCTATGCAGCCGTAAGGCTGTTTTGCATGTAATAGTTGTTTGTTGTTGTTAGACAGTTACCAATTTATAGATCAGAGATAGATGTGAGCGTTGAGCGATACACTAATCATAACAACATCTTCTTACTTTTTAGTTAGTTGTTAGTAGGTTATTGTTATGCGCGCTATTAGCGCATGTATAAAGGTATCATTTTTATCTAAAGGGGCTTTAGACATTTTTGATACCTTTTTCTGTGCAAGACACTTACCAGTGTATAGTGCGGTTTCCCTACCTACCCAGGAAATGAGTTCCTACCTACCCAGGAAATGAGTTCCTACAATACTATAATTAAACTACAATTAAACTATCTTTTATAAATTCTTTTATCTTTTAAAGAATAATTATAGGGATACCCGTTAGGGAGTCTTCGACTATCCCTTAATCTATTGGCATTCGCCAGAACCTTGCACAAGTTAGACTGATGCTTGTCATAACAGATAGTTTTTGTTTTTTGTTAGTAGTTAGCTGATCTATGTTCGCTTTCTGCTCACAACGAATATGTAATCTACTATGTGCAAATAGCCTACGGCTTGCGTATGGCTAATAGTCTTGCGCTGTGCGCAGAACGATAATTAACTAACTACCATCTAACGATTGAAATTTACTTGTGCAATAACCTGAGCGTAAGCGAATGGTTGTTAGTGTCGCGTTACCCTTTGGGGATGCTAACGCATAACATGACAAAACAACCAACAACAAAAAAGAAAGAATGGTTTTTGTAGTTGAAGGTTAAATAAGATTCTACCGCTTAAATCAAGCCGTAGGCGAGCTAAACAGGGTAATGTAAGGGAAACACCTTAGCGGTAATAGATTAGCTCGTTACAGAGCTTCTGAGAACTTTGCAGGTATTTTATAAGATGTCTGAAATCAGAGTTTATCTATCCACCATCTTTCCATCATCTGATAAATCAAAAATAAGCCCCTTAAATAAGCCTCTGACGAGATAAACAACCTCTACATAAGGGAATGTATTGTTTTTATCAAAACCCCGTCAGAGTGCGATTGAGAGCCTTTTAGACAACAGGGAAGAATTGTACCAGAGTATGCAGCACAAAAAGCTAAGAAAAATTATAAGAAATTGAAAATGATCAGATTTTTTATAAAAGAGGGTTGACAAAGCCGCCGTTATGTAGTATTGTAAGTAGGGAGGGGAGAAACATCTCTCTCCATCTAAATAATCAAATCACAGAACACTGCACTTTGAGCCGTCAGGCTGCAAGGTGTGTTTTTCTTTTATCTAAATAAGGAGTTTTTTATGAAATGGTATACACCGGAACACGTCGTAGAGGCATTTAAAAAAGGTGAGCTAACACGACATCAAGTAAGGATGAACAGGAACACAGCGCGGCGCTGTGGTTATCCAGAGCGTGAAAAATGCTTTGACGATGCACTAAAAATTATTGATGAACTGCGTAAGGCAGAAGCAGAGAAAGAATAATAACAGGAGAAGGAGAAAACCAAATGAATATTAATTTTGATTCTGCAACTTATAACGCGTTGTTAAATCGTGCAAAGGCAGAAGGGAAATCAATTCCAAAACTTGTTAATGAATTACTAATTACAGTCCTTACAAAGGAGGAACTAAATGAACCAAAACACCAAAACAATTGCCGAAGCAAAAGCGCAATGCCTCAATAAGAAAGATAGTAAACAAACATATGTAGTAGTTGAACAATGGCTGAAGATGTTTAAAAAGTGGTTCTCACCGTCAGGTAAGGAATACACCGCGACACTTCCAGCCGTTGAAATCTACAGTTACGTAGCTGGGTTCAATGAACAAGGGCAAGAATGTTACGCCAATCAAAAAACATTAGCTAATATTGGAATGGTTAGTGATCGTCAGGTGCGTAATATTATAAATATGTTTATTGATATGGGTGTTCTTTCTGTAGAGGCACGGGACGGGCAAACATCACTCTATAAAGCATTACCCTTTACAGATGCACACATCACACCACCGGAAGACGTAAAAACCTCTGTAAACGTAGAACAGCCTGCACCTGAAACACAGGAACCGTTAGAAGCGACACACTCTATTGAGCAGGAAACACAGGCAGAAATCACGGAACAATCTGATCTTTTTACATGGCTTATTTCCATAGACAGCCAAAAGCCTATGCAAGAAGAAACAGAAAATTTTATAAAACGTGCACTGACCTCGAAGAGGATAATTCTTGAAGATGATGCTTTTAATGCACTGATGATAGCCCTGAGAAAAGAAAGTGAAATCTATGACTCAATACCATTTTAAGGAGAATAAAAAATGAAATACAACCTGACATTAAACAAACGAACATTCGAAATTACAGAAAGCGGCTACACACTGGCAAAACAGCTTGCTGATAGCAATTATGAGCTACCCGCGATTATCAGCTTTCAGGAGTTACCTCATAGTAAAGAACACACACAGCACTGGTTAAATCACCTGAGCCATTTTGGGGTAATTAAGTATGAGGCTGTGAATAGTCAGGCGTTCCGTTTGCTTGAGATAAGCCCTTTCGAATTGTGGGTGGCGCTGTGACCATATTCGATAGCGAATTTTCACAAGAAACCTTTCTGCAATATTTACGGGAAAGAACGGGAATGATTCTGTTTGATTCTGAGTTTTCCGGTGTGGTAGGTGAGCAATTTTTATATGCTCTTCTCGATAGCCTAAGTAAACAAGGATTATTGCAGTATACCAAAACTCATATGAAAGCATTCAGAATCGACTCTGTAGCTTAAAACAAACAACTATCAAACATCTTGAAGGGTGAAACAATGGAAAGCTTAATATTTTTCTTAGTATTTATGATCGCTTCCTTTTTTAACACTGCAAGAAGAAAACCAAAACGAAGGGGAAGCAATGAGCAAGCAAAAAGGCAAGAAAAACGTAATAACAACTATTGGCGAAGCATGTGATCAGTATGCGTTAAACAATCCTCGCAAATATAACTACGAGCATGATGCACAACCAGGCGAAGAATTGATCTTTATACTTGAAGAACCAAGCCCAGAATTGACAGACGAAGAATTATCAATCATTCAAAGTATGGATGGTGTTTACTTCAATCCGCGCCCACGCAAAACAACAATCATTGATAGTAGTCTTCTGAAAAGATGGCAATGTTTGGGATTTTCAGACATGACCCATTTTAGGGGGTATATGGCTCTTAACAGTCTGCAATATGCAGGGGTGAGAGAAACCGAATTACTTCTGCTTGATAAAGTAAAAATAGACGATTAACAACGTTGGCTGAATATAACCCTTAACAAAAGGAAAATAAAATGATTAACAAAGCAATTTTAGAAACACAAACCTTTCATGATTTAAAACTCCTTTCAGAATGTTTTATAGACTTAGTTGAACGTGCAACAGAGGAAAATGATTTAGGAATCCTCGACGATGTACGGGATGATATTGCCACCTACATGATCCCGCTCACTATCGCAATGAGCAAGTGCAAAGAAGCAATTAAGCGATTAGAACAAGACGACGAACAACAACAAGGATTAGCGGCATAATGAGCACTACACACACCGTAACTATTCAGATGATGGATCTGGTTATTGATTTACAGAAAGCAGTGAACGCGGCTCTGACTTTTCCAAGCGAGCTAACCATTACACAGGCGGTTATTAATCTGGAATCGACACGCGAAGCACTGGAGCTACTCATTTCGGCGTGCGATCAATCCGAAGGTGCACAGGTTGAAGCTGATGATCTGAGTAACCTGATTATCGTTATTCAGGACACCACAGAAATCATGCAAGAAGCGGTAGCAGACTTGCAACCACTCATAGCAGAACTTATAGACAGGGCGAATCAATGACAGTAAAAACTAAACGTGTGCGCCTCCTGGCGCTCACCCGTGAAGGCGCATCGTGCCAATGTTTCACAGTAGGTAAAGTGTATACCGGATCACTCGACACTTACACCCGCCTTATGCACGTAACCGATGATAACGGTAACGAACAAACAATTGTTTTAGATGGTAATTGTGTATTTGGTGAATGGGAACTAACAAACGAGAAAATCTGAAAATAGTCGCATTTACCTATTGACTTTCACTAACAAATCTGTTAGAATAATAAATGTAGGGAATAGAATCGAAACAGATATTGAGTGGAATTAATCCTTCTCCCGATTTTAATCCTACGCGAAAGCGGGGTAGACCTCAAGGGGGTCGTGCCCTATCTAACCTATCCCGCTTTCCATTAACAGCGTTTTTAGAAATTGTTTTCCCTCGTTAATAGTTTCATTTTATTTTCCTTATCTTGCTTTATCAAAATTGTGTCTTAAGAATGTAGGGGCTATGGACTTGGCCCCTCATCTTTTTAACCAGATGTGAAGCATGAAACACTTTCTAAAAACACTGTTTTACAGTGTCTATAAACCCGTATAAACAAATAACGGTGTATATTGTTTCTTGACAGCAATTCTACTAAGCCTAAAGCTGAATATGTTTTTTGTTTGTTGGTGTTTATTAAGGTGCCAATCTTAGAACGCGAAAGCGTGGATGATCCCCGAAATCATCTCGGCACCGCCTCCTATTAAAATGAGAATCCAAAAGGTTTGAAAGTTAATAGGTGATTCCTGAAAGTCTGATCATGCATCCACATGTGAAAGACAGCGATTTAGCCGATCGCACGAATACCAGGTTTACAGATTCCTTCCAAAGGGGGCGACCTCCTAAGCGCCTACTCCCTGTAAGCTTGGTATTCACCCCCTCAAGGGTATATAACAATAAGCAATCTTATTCTTATATGTCCTATCCTCTTTAAGTACATATAAACTGCGATTTAGTAACACTCTATAACATCCTTCAATGTTGTATTCATAAAGCCGGAAGCTTTCCCCTTCCGGTTTTATTTTATCAGCAACAAACAAGAACGTTATAAAAAAGGTAAAGTGATAATGAAAAATATCATCATTTCAAAAGATGGGGAAACACTAACAGTAACGGAAGAGAATATTATAGCGGTTGCAAAGCTGTTAGGTATTACACCGACCGATCTACGTAAATCCGTATCCCAAATCTTTAAATCTGCTGATGTGGAAACACCCGCACAGGCTATTTTAAATCGAATCAAACAACTGAAAGGAAAATAATATGGCTAACCCATACGGCGTTAAATTCGCCCCTGTCAACGCGAGCAATGACCTTGTTCGTTGCAAAGTAGTAGCTTATTCTGGCGATCCGCTGCTGCAAGATCGTCTGATCACCCTGGCGGCTCCACTGGCTGAAGACGTTATTGTCGGTGATCTGCTGAAAGCTGATGGTAGCAAAGCAACCGCCGCCGCTGATATCGCTTACGTCGCTGTAGAACCGTCTTTTGCAGGTCAGGAAAGCGTAGTAGTAGCTAATGCACAATTCGTTATTCTGGCGCGTGCTGGCATCGAATTTAACGGCATGGCAGAAGAAAGCGTAATTACCAAACTGCAATCTATTGGTTTCGTTATCGCTGGTTATTCCGAAGCTGCGATCCCTACTACTTAATATAAGGAAATATAAATAATGAATATTCAAGAATTATTTGGACGTCAGGCAAGCGTAGTAAGCCCATTCGAATATGAGCAAGGCTTAAACCAACTGTTCACTTCCCTGGGGATCTTTGATAAACAGTCTCACAGCACTAACAGTATTCTTCTGACTACTGCGATCGAAAGCTTTATGCAGATTGCAAATGAGCAAGAACCCTACGCACAAAGTCAGTGGGACTCAAGCAAGCGCGGCACGTTCTCAAATGTCATGTATGAAATGAAGCATTTGGCAACTATCAACAGCGTGACCAGTCGTGATCTGGAACAATACAGCCGCAAGAATATGTCTACCGCTGATTCTATGCTTCTGGCGATCAATGATTTCGCTAATCAGCATTACCGCTCACATGAGAACGCTGTAGAACGTGATTTACTGCGTGCAATCCTCACGCTGAAAGTAGAATCACAATTCGCAGGTCAGGGTGATATTGATTTGCTGGAAGGTGATTCTAAAACCGTAGCGCCTGCAATTGATTTTAGCTCTACCACGGTTAACCCTTACCGTGCATTGGCTAAGATTGTTCGTCAACAGTCTAACATCCTGGGCGAATCCCTTGCTGCTAAACGTTCCGGTGTTCTGGTGCTGGCTGCTGGCGCTGCCGCTGATGGGCTGCGCTATAATGATATGCTCCGCGATCAGGTAGTCTACTCCAGCAATGCACAGGCAAGCTCGGCAGTAACTAAGATCGTATCTGATAACCCAGCTTATGATGCTTTCCAGCTTGCACAGGTAACTGTTATCGATGTTAGTGACTTCCCGTCTATCGTTGAACAAATTGGCGAAAACGGCTTGGTAGTTATTCCGCTGTTCCCTGCTGATGTTCAAGCGTATGTGCTTCACACTGGCGTAGCAGTTCGCCACGCTGAACACGGTAAAGATGCGGAAACACATCACCAATATCTGACACAGGATCAGTTTATGTTCCCGTCAGTGTGCACTGAAACGGCTTACCTGCCATTCATTCAGAAAGTAGTTGCTAAAGCGATTATCTTCTCTGAAGCACAGTAAGATTATTAACGTTCCAGCACGTTAAAAAATAAGGCTGGCAATAAGGGCGAAGGGATTAATAAACCTGTAAAGCAAATACAGTAAAACAATCTCTTTGCCCTTTTTGTTTTTCTACCGTCTATTAAATATTGTGAGAGAAAAAATCATGACCGATACAAACAAACAAGTAGAACTCTATAAAGCAGTGCGCACACTGGCAGAAAACACCGACGAATCCATTGTAAACATTAGCGCCTTATGCCGTTTGCTGGATGTGGATCATAATCGTGTGCGTCAATATGCACATTACCATAATGTAAGTGCAATCGCGGCTATTCAGTATGTGATGAATAACCCTGTAAAATAATAAAAGGAGTACCCAACAATGAGTTTAGATATTTCTGTATCTACTTTAAAAAATACAGTAACCTTTGTTACCGATCATAAAAGTCTGAATAAAGCTAAAGCAGAAGTTGAAAAACTCCGTAAGCAAATGTCAGCCGTAAAAGACGTAGAAATACGTGTTAAGACACACAAACAATCAACAACTAAAACAAAAAAAGACGTAGACGATATTGCTAAAAAGCAAGCACAGGCAGATAAAGCAAATCTCAAAGCACAACAAGCGGCTCAACGTGTAGCGGCGCGAGAACAAAAAGCCCTGGCAGCACGCAAAGAGAAGGCGGAATTAAAACTGTTAGACGTTGGATCAAGCATTAGTGCAATGAACCGTCTCAACGTGTCTGAACAATACAAAGCTATTGCACAAGCTAAAGCTATTGCTCACGAATATGAGAAGGGCGCTATTAGCCTGGCACGTATGAACAGCCAAATGAAACGACTTCAACAGCAACAACGTAAGATTAATGGCAATCGTAACGCTCATGCTAAAGCCTATGCACCTGTTAAGGGTAGCGGGAGTATTGGCGGCGGTGCTGCGGCTGTTATGCTGGGTGGCGTAGGCGCTGGCGCTGCATTCTTGGCTATGAGTAAAGCAAATGAATTCGTTGCTAACAGTTTTGCCAATGCTGAGACACAAGGTGAATTATATAGCCGTGCGAAGCTGGGCGGTGTAGACGTTAACCAGATGAACAATATTGAGCAATGGGCGTTTAAAAACGGCGTTGATTCAATGATGGGCGAACAAGGGAAACGTAAATATCTGGATCAGATGAAAGATGTACGTGAACGCGCAACCAAATCTTATGACGAAGCTGAATTAGTCAAAGATAAGAAAACTGGTAAATCTGAATGGAAAGGCGGCGATTCTGGTATTACGCAGATGTTAAACGAAGGCTTATTTACTAAGAAAGATTTAAAAGACTTCGCGGATAACCCTGCCGGATTGGTTAGTAAAGCTGTAAACGTAATGCAGAAGAAAGGCTATTCTGATGCGCAGATAGGCTCAAGGCTGGAGGATATTGCTGATGATTTGATGCTAACATCCCGCTATTGGACACGATCCGCTAAAGAAGTTGAACAATCAGCCCGTGAACAAAAAGAATCAGGACGATGGGTAACACAGGCACAACAGGAAAGCGTGATTAAATTCCGTGAACTAAATAATACTCTTAATGGTCTTTCTGACTCACAAGGGATCGCCTTTGTTGATGGTTTTATGAAATCTCTCGATCCTGCTGTGATTGAAGAATTTAAAAAGAGTATGGTTGCAATGCTGCCAATGTTTACCAAATTAGGCGAGGCTGTAGGCGGTCTACTTAATGCGATCATGAAAACTATCAACTGGTTGATGAAAAATGATGAGAAGACGGCAGCTATTCAGAAAAATTTAGGTGATGCACCTCCTTTGTCTGCTGGGGGAATGAAGAAGAATTTAGATAATCTCACTCCTGAACAATATAGGGGCGCTGGCACTGCAACAACTACACCGGATAATAGTAACTCTCTGTTTAATACTATTAAGGGATTGTTTGTTAGTGGTGATGATTCTTCTTCCAGTGGACAAGCTGCAATGCAATATGATGTTACAGGGCAAAACATTGCCAACCTGAAAAACAACGCAGCACAGCAAGCTATTAAGACTCCTTCTTACACCTTTGCACCTGTTCTTAACTTCAATCCAGAATTACAAGTTAATGCAGAAGTGCCGCTAACCATTCAAAGCGACACCGGACGACTGAGCGATTATATCGACTTCAAATCCCGTGCCTCTGCTGGCGAATTCAGCAAGCTGTTAACCCTGGGCGTTATGTCAGGTGGGTCAAACTACTAAATCATCACTGTGGGGCTATTTAGCCCCCTTAAATAAGGATTACAAAATTATGGCTTATGGTGCTTTAACCATCGGACGACCGACAGAATCACAAGTAAACAGCACATCTAACGACAGCACGGGAAGATCTACCAAAGGGGATAACGGCTTTGCGATTATCACCAGCACTCTCGGCACAGGCGCTACGTCTGCTTTTGAAGAGTATCAAGCTCTTAGTTTTGACGCTGTGGAATCGACCAAGGTTAACCGCAATGCAGACGTTACAAGTTATGCCGTTCAAGATGGGGCTATGGTGTCTGACCACGTTCAGATCAAGAACAACAAGTTTTCATTGCAGGGGCGTATCTCTGAAACAGTATTGAAGCTTAACCCTGATATGCTTAAAAGTTCTGGTATTAACGGCAATCGCCGTGCACTTATGATCGAATACCTTAACCAGGTGATGGACTCACGCCAGCCTTTCATGCTGGTAACAGAGCATAAAAACTATGAAAACGTTGTGTTAGTGGGTATGGATTACGAAGAAGAAGCGAGCGAAAGCCTGTTATTCAATCTCGAATTTGAACAAATACGCCTCGTTAACTACGCAACGACCAGCTACATAGCAACGAAGACACAAACCAATAAATCGACAGGCGGCAGTGTGAAAACTAAGGTTAATCCGACACCACAAAAAGCACCTACGAGTACAGGTCAGGATGTGGTAACACCAGTATTTAAACAATAACAATAGCGGTACTATAAAATGCTCCGTAACGAGATAATCCTAAAAGAGGCTCCCATTACAAGGAAGCCTCTTTATTGCGCCTATGGCGTTGTTTTAAGCCTTAAAATCAATATTTAATTCATATCTTACTAATTCTACATATTCAGCTAATTCTTGAATGCTTGCCCCTTGTGAGTAGGTGCGAAAGGCTTCTGTTTTAGCTATCTGCTCTGTATGTCCGGTAATGGCTCCGATCCGCTGTTCAGGCACTCCGGCACGATCAAGACAAGTGATAAACATCCCGCGCAAGCTGTGAAAGCATTGTCTATTTGTAGCGATTGGCAAGACGCTACGACGTAAACGTGAGAATGCTTGAGAATAGAACGGGCCTTTCTTACCGTCGATTCTTTTTACTTTGTTCGAGTGAGGGAACAAATATTCACCATAATTATGATTTAAATATTCATCGACAATAATCGATAGTCTCGAATGTATCGGAACGTGTCTGATCCCTGCTTTAGTCTTACTCTTGCTGATATAAAAACAGCGTATTCCTTCCACCGTCTGGATCTCATCCTTGCGGAGGCTTGCCAATTCATCAAGGCGGCATCCTGAAAACAGTCCCATTAAAATAATATTTCTGATCTCCGGCTCCGCTGCATCAAGTAGCTTTTGCATTTGTTCAGGTGTAAACGGTTGATAACTCTCGATTGTGCGACGTGCTTCGAGGTTATGACCGTGAAAAGGGTTACTGTCTGGTATTCCGTCATAACGGCGTTTAGCAAATTCATAGAGCGATCCTAAGCATGTAAGCCAGTTTTGACGAGATTGATCGGCTGCTCCTCGTTGCTTCTGGTCATCTAAGAATACTGTTACAAGCCGTCTGCCTATTTTCTCAATATGAATATCATCTTTCTGAATGCTTTGTAAAAATAGCTCAACGGCCCTTGCTGATTTCTGTAGTGTTGAGTATGAACGACGCTCTCTGTAGCATTCGGCGTATTCGTCACGTATTAGGCACAGGGAAGGCGGTGCATAACCGCGTTTTACGGCTCTTTGCGTGTTTTTATTGGCCCTTGCCTCTGAATGTAAGGATTCAATAGCTTTTTGTAACCTCCTTTCGGGGTTATCAGGATTATGTTTTCGCTTTAGTTCCTCCCATTCTAATAATAGATGGTTTCTGAATCTTCTCGCCTCATTCAGATCTCGTGTAGATGTGCTTTTTCTCCACAACTTATAAGGGTAAAGATGACGTAAGTATTTAGGAACAAAAATCTGAAACATCCAGATCCCATCTTTTCTTTTAAATAAGTATGCTTGGCTCTTGATCGACACGATAATGATCCTCTATTATCACGTAATCAGTTACCTATGATTGATCACAAAATCTTTATTTTACAGCAGGTTATTATGGGTTTCCTCGATTCCCTTCGCCCGCTCCAATTTATCTTCACCTGATCAATCTGCCATTTTTGCTGTATCTGATTTTCTATATTATCTTAATTCAATCGCTTCAGACTTTTCGCAATCGCCGTAATACTTCCCCATTTTGTTGTAAATAAAAAGCGTTTACGCAATGCAATCCTTTTGTAACAACCCAGGTAAAACACCTTATTTTCAAGTTGTTAAATAAGTGGTTATCTACGCTTTTAACAAACGATTGATGGAATATTTTATGAAAGGGAAATCTGCATTAACTCTTCTGCTCGCTGGTATATTTTCGTGCGGCACATGCCAGGCGACAGGGGCAGAAGTGACGAGTGAATCTGTATTTAACATTCTTAATTCCACGGGGGCAGCAACAGATAAAAGTTATTTATCGTTAAATCCAGATAAGTATCCTAATTATCGTCTTTTGATTCACTCAGCCAAATTACAAAATGAAATAAAGAGCCACTATACCAAAGACGAAATTCAAGGATTGCTAACATTAACAGAAAACACACGAAAGTTAACGTTGACGGAGAAACCCTGGGGAACGTTTATTCTTGCTTCTACTTTCGAAGATGACAAAACAGCGGCAGAAACCCACTATGATGCTGTCTGGCTGAGGGATAGTTTATGGGGCTATATGGCATTAGTATCAGATCAGGGAAATAGTGTAGCCGCAAAAAAGGTTCTGCTCACCCTGTGGGATTATATGTCTACGCCCGACCAGATTAAGCGGATGCAGGACGTCATTAGCAACCCCAAACGACTGGATGGAGTTCCCGGGCAAATGAATGTTGTGCATATCCGATTTGACAGCAACTCCCCCGTGATGGCAGATGTGCAGGAAGAAGGCAAGCCGCAGCTGTGGAACCATAAACAAAATGATGCGTTAGGTCTTTATCTTGATCTCCTTATACAAGCAATCGACACTGATACAATTAACGCTGAAGATTGGCAAAAAGGTGACCGATTAAAATCGGTTGCGCTGCTGATTGCTTATCTGGATAAAGCCAATTTCTATGTTATGGAAGATTCCGGAGCATGGGAAGAAGATGCCCGATTAAACACATCTTCCGTTGCACTGGTGACCTCTGGACTGGAACGTTTGTCGAACTTACTCTCGAAGAAAGACTCTGTTTTTGTCTCTGATTTACTACGCGAAGCTAAAGCCAATGAACTGGATGAACCTCTTTCAACAACGAGGTTGAACCACCTCATAGATAAAGGTTATGAAAGAATAACGTTACAGCTTGATTTAGGGGGAGAATCCCCAGGTTATCTGGAAAAAGATAAACATTACAGAGAAGCCGATGCGGCTTTACTTAATGTTATTTATCCTGCAAATCTTGCAAAGATAAACACCAGAAGAAAAGAGCAGGTTCTAAAAATAGTTAAAAAACTAGCAGGTCCGTATGGTATAAAAAGATACGAGAAGGATAATTATCAGTCGGCAAATTTTTGGTTCAATGATATTAAAACCGATACCGATCAAAATTCACATGCGAAAAGAGAAAAGAGCTTCATTCCATCAACAGAAGCAGAATGGTTTTTTGACTCATGGTATGCAAAATCAGCAGCAATTGTTTATAAAGAATCAAGAAAGGAAGAGTATTTGAATGACTCAGTGCAATTTATGAATAGATCATTGGCCCAAATAACAGGCGAGAATATGATTGGTGCAAATGGCAGGAGTGTACCTGAAATGGCACTTCCCGAAAGCTATAACTATATCCACAAGTCGGGAACTTTGCATGAAGCGCCAAGCCCTATCATTCCGCTAAATTGGTCGAAAGCTTCAATGACTCTCATGTTGAAAGAGATGTCCAACCTTATCAATGATGAGGGAATTAAATAGTTTTCATAATGAGTTACAGCACAACGTTGGGTATTGACTGAGCAAGATGAACGACAAGGACAACGACATCAGCCTTATGAGGAGCAAGAAAATGAAAGCAAATTCGAAAACGATCAGAAGGATGAAAGTTAATGTTCGGTCTGAGGAAAGTAAATCGAAACACTCATACGTTTGAAACCACTTTTCAAAATTGGAAAGAAAATGGCGAAGATGTTGCATTATTAATGCCCGAATTTAGTGCTAAATGGTTACCGATAGCAGAAGAGAGTGGCAGCTGGTCTGGATGGGTATTGCTTGGAGAAATATTTCCCTTAATTTCATCTGAGCTCGCTGGGATGGCTTTAATGCCAGAAACGGAAAGGTTAATAGGGGAATGGCTCAGTTTATCCAGTTCCCCGTTAAATCTAAAGCATCCTGAACTAAAATATAATCGTTTGCACGTAGGTAAAGTATTTGATGGAGTATTGAGCCCTGCTCAACCACTAATAAGAATATGAACAGGGGAATTGAATCTTTGGTTAGATAAAGTCACAGTCTGCCAATACGGAAACGCTCCAGTGTTAGACAAAAAATCATTATATTGGTCCATTCATTTTGTAATTGGATTTAGTAAAACATGTTACAGAAGTCTTGTTGATATTGAAGTTGGTGATGTTTTATTAATCTCAAATAATTTGGCTTATGCGGTTATTTATAATACAAAAATTTGTGATTTAATTTATCCAGAGGAGTTAAAAATGGCTGATCATTTTGAGTACGAGGAAGATTTTGAAACAGATGATTTTGATATCAAAAAAAACGAGAGTGAGATTTATGATGAAAATGACGAACAGATGATTAATAGTTTTGAAGAGTTGCCTGTAAAAATTGAGTTTGTTCTTGGTAAGAAAATAATTAATCTTTATGAAATAGACGATCTCTGTGCAAAAAGAATAATATCTCTGCTTCCTGAATCTGAGAAAAATATAGAGATACGTGTAAATGGTGCGCTAACTGGCTATGGCGAACTTGTTGAAGTGAATGATAAATTGGGCGTAGAAATTCATTCTGAGCTGGCCCCCTGAAATACCAGACAGTAGATGTATCTTAAAATAAGAGATAG